>Ga0207686_10000374_pt1 | contig 31268 bp, 22 predicted proteins | sample KBSM24metaG_FD_184396 | JGI IMG/M metagenome (GOLD analysis project Ga0207686, IMG submission 184396) | Miscanthus rhizosphere microbial communities from Kellogg Biological Station, Michigan, USA - KBS M2-4 metaG (SPAdes) (version 2) | ecosystem: Host-associated > Plants > Roots > Rhizosphere >...
GCTCGCCTGGACGCCGAAATCGGCCGCGTGCTGCATCTGTTCGTAAACGTGCGCGGACATTAAAAGTTGCTTGGTGGGAATGCATCCACGCAAGGTGCAGGTGCCGCCCAGTCGCTTGTCTTTCTCGACAATCGCGACCTTCAAACCCAACTGTCCGGCGCGAATGGCGGCCACATACCCGCCCGGCCCGCTGCCGATTACCGTCACATCAAATTGTTCGTTAGCCAATTGGAAAGAGTCCTCTCAACGCAAGTGATGGGTGATGGGTAATGAGTGATGAGTAATCCTCGGCCACCACACCCGAAAATCATAATGACTTGGAAAGTTTGCATTATAAGCCGTGGTCCTTGATTCAGCCAATTTAGCGCGGGTCAGAACCTGCGAGCGATAGCGACCGGATCAAGTGAAAGCCGAAGGAAGAATCGTCTGTTTTGCAAGACTCTGGTCTGGCTGGTCCTACGGTGTTAGATTATCCGGAAAATTCTGGAGCAAAATAAATGGTACACACAGAGGGCTTTCTCAAGTTAGTTAATGACGCCAAAACGCGAGTCAAGGAAGTCACGGTCGCGGAAACGCGCGATCGCTTGGAACAGAATCCGGAAGCGACACTTATCGACGTGCGTGAAGACAAGGAATGGGACGCGGCGCACGCGGCCGGCGCGATTCATCTCGGCAAGGGAATCATCGAACGCGACATCGAGACGACCGTCCCGGACAAGTCGACTGAACTGATTCTGTATTGCGGCGGCGGCTATCGCTCGGCCCTGGCCGGCGATGTGTTACAGACGATGGGTTACACAAATGTCTTCTCGATGGCCGGTGGCTGGAAGGCCTGGCGGGAATCAGAGGCGCCGATTGAGAGTCAGTAGTTACTGCTTCAAGACAAAAGTCTGCGGCACGAATTCAATTGCCGCGACCTCTCCGTCAGATTTCGTGCCCGCCCTGGGAGTCGTGTAAGTCAGCACGATCCAATTCTCAGGTTTGCGCGGGCCGCAGTCGATTTCACGGCCGATGCCGGTGGTAAATGCGGTAATGACCATGTGCTCGAAATTGTCTCTATGGAATTTCAAGAGGCGATCTCCGGCGCGTACCTCGAAGGTCAGGCCTTTCGCGCTGCAATCGATCGACGTCAGTAATCCCTGCACGCGTTTTTCGTCAGCCCGCGGCGTGCGCAACGCGTCCGCCAGGGCTGCATTCAATTGGTCCTGGGTTGGCCCTGTGGCCAGCGTCATCGGCGACGGGTTCCGCTGATCTGATATTCCAACCGGAGCGTATTTCTTCAACTCTTCCTGAATTTTTGTGCGTTCCTTCTCGCCGCGTTCGATGGCCGCCGAAAGCATGGTGGCCTGTTCGCGCAGGTCGGAGTCGGGGCTGCTTTGGGCGATGGGCAAGAGCAGTTCGCGGGCTTCCGCGAATCGGTCCTTCCTCATATAAAGTTGCGCCAGCATGTACAGAATGCGGTGATTGGTCGAGGTGACCGCGAGACCCTTCTTGAGCAAATCGATGCTCTCATCGATCTGTTCGTTGCGCACCAGATTCACAAAACCCAACAGCCAATAGCTTTCCGCATAGTCCGGCTTCAGCGCGATGGTTTTGTTCAGTTCGCGACGCATCGTCTCAGCGACATCTTCCGGATAATTCGAAACGACGCGGTGCTCGTTCATGTTCAGGTCGCTCAAGGCATAGGCGTAGTAGTAATGCAAAAGATAATTCTCCGCATTGCCCTTCAGCGCCTTGGCCAGATGCGGCCGCGCATCGTTCATCTGTCCCTGCCGGATGCGCATCATGCCGAGTGCCGTGTTGCCCAGTAAAGACTCGTCGTCGAGTGCGACGGCCTGCTGTAGTTCTCTCTCTGCTTCCTGCATTCGATGTGTGTGCAACAGCAGATCGCCGAGATACGCATGCGCATCAGCTTCGGCCAGCGGCGCCGTCTGCATCTCGGCGTTGTAATCAAGCCGCTGCTCGAACGTAAAACTGGTGCCGGTGAATTTCGCACCCTGAATATAGGTTTTGAAATCTCGCTCGACCGACTCGACGCTACTCTGGAACGCCTGCTGAAACGCGGCGTCGAGCTTCGTGCCGGCCCGTAGTAGATCGACGAGCTTTGTGAGTTGCGGCCGGTGCTTCTGGCCGTCGGCTTGCAGCAGGTAATGCATGAACATCCACGATTCGGCATAGAAGATGTTCATCTTGTTGCTCTCGTTGTAGTAAGGCGAGCTGTAGTCAACCGCGAACAGCGTCCGCAACGGCAGCAACTCACGTCCCCGCAGATTGGTAACATGTTGCGGAATCAAATTGCCGAGCAGGACACTTCGCTCGTCGGGCATGATGTCGAACGTACTATAGAACTCCGCCAAACCTTCGTTGAACCAGAGCGGCGCCGTCTGGCCCATCATGTTGTTGACCAGCAGGTGCACATACTCATGGAAGATTATGCGAAAGGGCTGCGTATCCGAGGCGCTCTCGGTACTCAAAGCAATGTAGTTAACGTCTTCGCCGGCTTGAAAATAACCGACCTCGTGCTGTTTGAACTTGTACGGCTTGAACGAACTGTCGTTCTTGAAAACGATAACTGTCGTGGGCACCGCGGAGTTCAACGACGAGTCGGGGAATGATGAGCCGAAGACAGTGCGAAACTGCTCCAGCCGTTTGGCGACCTTGCGAATGTGGCTCTCACTGCCGTTACCAACCAGCGTGAAGTTTTTTGAGCGTACGACGTTCCAGGTTTCCGTGGCCTGGACTGATTGATGGCCAAGACAGATGATCAAAAACACCACGGCCACCTTGAGTATGATCAAATGAAGTGGCTGATGTTTCATGGCAGGCCTCTACGGAGCGAAGCTCTTCACGGTTTCAATTTGAAACCGTTGGGCACTAACTCGACGGCCACAGCGTCACCGTCGATCTTTGCGCGCGCGTCAACGGGATTAGTTGTGGTGCGATAAGTAACGACGACATTCTCCGGCTTCATTCTCACTCCACAGGCCATCTCCTGCGGCGTCGGGATGAAGGTCCTGAACACCACACTGTCCAACACCACGGCACGAATCCGGTGGACTCCGTTACTGGCTTGAACGGTCAAATAGGCAACTCCCTTATTGTCGCAATCGAGCTTCAGGAACGTGCCCTGGAGCCTTTGTTCACCCGCGCCTAATGAACGCAGATTCTCAAATATCTCATCAGATTCCGAGCGCGGCGGGGGCTGTTTCTCATCATTCTTAAGTGACGTTGCCGCTTCGCGGTTGCTTGTGGCAGTGTTGTCCGAAGCTTTCGCCTGGGAAGCTGCGTTGCGTTCGGCTGCCAGTCTTTGCAGCCGCTCAATCGATTGAATCAAAACCTCCGCCTGTTTCTTCAGGGAACTATCCTGGGACTCGCGCAAAGGCTGCAAGGTTTGAATCGCCAGGTCGAATTTTTCCAGACGCAGATAGAGTTGGCCCAACTCCATCACCAGATCCTGCCGGCCCGGTGAAAGCTTGATTGCCTTGTTTAGTAACTCGGCGGCTTCATCCATCTGTTCGCCCGCGACAATGTGCACAAACGCGAGCAGGTAATACGACTCGGGATAGGCAGGGTTTAACTCTATCGCCCGTCTTAATTCCGCCCGCATGATCTTTATCGTCTCAGGCGGGTAACTGTTGACCGTACCCATGGCCCCCTCGCCCTCTTTACTCAGGGCATACGCGTAATAGTAATGCGTCAGATAATTACTGGCTGGATCAGTGACCGCCTGGGCCAGGGCCTTCTGCGCCTCAGTGAAGCGGTCCTGCCGGACGCGCACCATCCCTAGTGAGGTATGCGCCCGGTTCAGTTTTGGATCGAGCGCGAGTGCCTGCTGCAGATGCGTTTCCGCCGCGGCCAAATCATTGATATGGAGCGCCAGATCCCCCAGATAGGCTTCGCCTTCCGCCTCGGTCAACGGTGACGCCGTGAATTCTTTGTCGAATTCGAGCTTCTTGTGAAAGGTCGCAAACTGCATGTGAAACGTATCACTCTCGATATATCTCTTGAGTTCCTTTTCCAGCGTGGACATTTCGATCTTAAACGCGAGTTTGAATGCCTCCTCGATTTTGGTGTGCGCAGCAATTAACTCAAGATACTTTCCCAGTTGATCAACCCGCTGACCGCTATTGCCCAGCATCAGATAGTGCACCAGCGCCCAGGCCTCGGCATAGAACATCCCATTCTTGTCGCGTTCGTTATAGTCGGGCGAGTCATGGTCTACGGCAAACAACTTGGCCAGGGGAAAAAGTTTTCCCTGGCGCAGTGTCTGCAGGTGACCTTCAATCAATTCGCCGACGTGAACAATCCGATTGTCTTCGATCAGGAAGGTGCTGTAGTACTCGGCCAGGCCTTCGTGGAACCAGACCGGGACGTTTCCGGCCGTGTTGTTGAGCATGATGTGAACGTACTCATGGTAAATGACCGCGAACGCAGTTTTGCGCGCGTCAGCCGTGAGCGTCACATAGTTCACGTCCGGGCCTTTTTGAAAATAAGCGTAGTAGCTCTTCGGATTGAAAGGCTTGTAAGAGCTCATGCTCTTAAACACGATGACGGTAGTGGGAATCGGCGAATCGAATTTGGCCAACGACAACAACTTGGTAAAGACTTCGCGGAATTGCTCAAGCTGCGTGCCGACCTGGCGAATTTCTTTCTCGCTGGCGTTGCCGACCAGAGTGAAGTTCTTCGAAGTTACTTTAGTCCAGGTATCCTTCGGCTTGGGCGTCTGGCTTTGGACAGCGGTGGCCAGCATGAAAACGAGAAGCGTGGCGGCAGCTCTCAGCGTAAAGCAATTCATTGTGAGACTCATCCGGTAAACCGAAACAGGTTATTGATGGGGGAACCGAACCGCTGGCAGGCGAACTATATCGACGCCTAACATTTAGTGTCAATAAAATGCTGTGTCAGAACCGCGAGCGGTAGCGACCGGCTTAGTACGCAGGCAGCCCTCCGGGCTGCTACTTTCGCAAAGGGACATATCCCCAATCCCCGCTTGGTACTTCTGCGACGCAGACCCGTGATACAATCCGCTCCCGAAATAATCTGGACGTAACCACGGCTAGCGCCCGGGCGTCATAACGATCTTATCTATTCGTATTCATTCAAAGTCGAAAATCGCGTTTTCCCGATTTGATAGTCTCGGCGCGTAGCTGCGCGTCGTAGACAAAACCTGCGGGCAGAGGGATGCCCGCGAACCCGCCGACATGTCGGCTCTCAAGGAGACAGTCATGAAGAAACTCTACCCGCTTGCGATAGTTCTGGTTCTGTTCACGGGTTCGCTCGTGTTTGCGCGCGAAGCCAAGCTCGTTCGTTATCCGAGTTACTCGAACGGACGCATCGCGTTCACCTATCTCGGCGACATCTGGACCGCCGATGAGAATGGTCAGAACGTTCAGCGTCTGACGGTAAATAAAGCCCGCGACGCGTACCCGCGTTTCTCGCCGGATGGAAAATGGATTGCCTTTTCGAGCGATCGCAATGGCAACCTGGACGTCTTCATCATGCCTGCGAGTGGCGGCATGGCGAAGCAGTTGACGCATCACTCGGCGGACGACACGGTCTTGGGCTGGACACCTGACGGCACCGGCGTTCTGTTCAGCAGCCAGCGCGGCGAAGACTTCATGGGACTGCTTTATGTGGTGAGCGTCAATGGCGGCATGCCCTGGCGCGCCGGCCCGGACATGGGCAATGCGGCCAGCTTCTCTCCGGACGGTAAGCGCATCGCTTACAACCCGAAGGGCCAGGTCTACTGGCGCAAGTATTATCGTGGCGCATACGCCACTGACGTTTGGATCGAAGACATCTCGACAAAGAGGTTCACGCAAGTAACTGATTTTGACGGTCTCGATTCATGGCCAATGTGGGCGAAGGATGGAATCTATTTCGTCAGCGATCGCGATGGCGGCGGTCTCACGAACATTTGGCGCATCGGCGAGAACGGCGGCAAAGCCGAAAAGGTCACTACGTTTAAGACCGGTGACGTGCGCTTCCCGTCAATCAGCGCCGATGGCCGCACCATCGTTTTCGAGCACGACTTTGGCGTTTGGAAATTAGATACCGCGAGCAAGCGAGCTACGCCAATCAAACTGGACATCGAGGCTGAAACTGAAGAGAACGACAGCGAAACGCTTTCGTTTGCTTCAACGGCAGACGATTATGATCTCGCGCCCAATGCTCGCCGCCTCGTAGTCTCAACGCACGGCGAACTCTTCACCGTGCCGGTGGAAGAAGGCGACATCAAACAACTCACCGACAGTCCGGCCCGCGACGTCAATGTCGAGTATTCGCCGGACGGCAAATGGGTCGCGTTCATTTCAGATCGAAGCGGCCGTGAGGAACTGTACGTGGTGCCGGTTGACGGCGCCGCTGAGCCGCTGAGCTTAACCAACATTGATGCGCTGAAGAACGGTTATCGCTGGTCGCCTGACTCGAAAGAGATTGCTTTCACGTCTTCCGATGACAAGCTACGCAAAGTAAATGTTGGCACCAGGCAGATAACTGAACTCGATTCGTCGCGTTACGGCAACATCTCCGCTCCCGAATGGTCGCCCGACGGTAAATGGTTGGCCTATTCGAAAGCCGATGAAACCCGCACCTCGGACGTTTACGTCCTGGCCTCGTCGGGACAAGAGAAAACGCCGCACAAGCTGACGTTTGATTCTTACGACGACCGCGGACCGCGATTCTCTCCGGACGGGCGCAAGGTTTTCTTTGTCCGCAGCGAAGCAATTGGCGGAGGCGGTGGTGGTTTCGGTAATGCGTCGGTACAACTTTATTCGGTTGGTCTGGAAAAGTTGGATCACGATCCCGACGACGCGGAAGACCGGCCTGAGGCCGAAAATGCGCAACCCCCAACCGATGCCGAAGGCGCCGGCCCGGCGCGACGTCCGGCTGGTCCGCGCCCGCCGCACGAAACCAAAATGGATTGGGCCGGCCTGAAGCATCGCACGCGGCAAGTCACGCGCATGCCTTTCCCGGTTGGCAATTACGCTATCGCTCCCGATAGCCACACGATCGTGTTTGTCAGTTCGGAACCGAATAATACTGGTGCGACGCCCGTCATCTATTCAATTCAGGATGACGGCCGGCGGCTTACTCGCATTACCACAGGCGCACCCCCGCAAGGTGAGGGTGGCGGCGGTCCCGGTGGCGGTGGCGGCTTCGGCGGCGGCCTCGGCGATCTCAACATCTCGCGCGATGGGCGGACGCTTTTCTTCCGCGAACGCGATGGGATTTATTCAGTAGCACTCGGCGCCGGCGCAGCGGGCGCCGCGACCGCCGGACGTCCAACCGGCGCGACGGGTGGTCCTGAAGCAGCACGTCGTCGCATCAGCTTCAACCTGCGCGTGAAGGTCAATCGTTCGGCTGAATGGGCCGAGATGTTTGGCGATGCGTGGCGCACCATGAAGTACCGCTTCTACGATCCCAACATGCACGGCATGGATTGGGACGCGGCTAAGGCGAAGTACGAACCGCTGGTGAAAGACGTCGGCGATCGCCAGGAGTTGCTGAACATCGTCAACGAGATGATCGGCGAGTTGAATGCCTCGCATACCGGCTCAGCACCGCCGCCGGGCGGTCGCGGTGGCGCCGGAGTTTCGACCGGCAATCTCGGCGTCGATCTCGAACCGGACAAAGCGACGGGACGCTATAAAGTCTCGTATGTTTACGAAGGCGGCCCGGCCGATAAAGACTGGGTAAAGGTCAATGTCGGTGATTACCTGATCGCGATCGGCGGCAAGGAAGTCAAAGCCGGCGATGAATATTGGGAGCTGCTGAACGATCGACTCAATCGCAAAGTCGAAGTCACTTTCAACAACAAACCGACTGCTGAAGGCGCATGGAAGGCCCGGATCGAAACCATCAACGGTCAGGCTTATTCAACGTTGCATTACGAGCGTTGGGTCAAGGAACGCCGTCAACAAGTCGATCAAGCTTCGGGTGGCCGGATTGGTTACCTGCACATCCGCGCCATGGATCAACCTTCGTTGCGGAAATTCGAGAAAGAAATTCGCGAGTTCCGCAACAAGGAAGCTCTGATCATCGATCAGCGTTGGAATGGTGGCGGCAACATCGAACAGGAGTTGCTCGCGATTCTGGTCCAGCGCAATTATCAGGTCTGGGTACCGCGCGGCGTCGAAGCTTCGGGCCGGCCATTCGCGGGTTACTTCGGACCGAAGGTCGTGCTCCAGAACTGGCGCTCGGCTTCGAACGCTGAAATGTTCCCGGCCGGATTCAAAGCGCTGGGTCTCGGCAAGACGATTGGCACGCCGACGATGGGCGCGGTGATCGGCACGGGCAGCTATTCGCTGATCGACGGATCGACCGTGCGCACGCCGGGCGTCGGCGTTTATCTCGCCGATGCGAAGCACACGAACATGGAAAACTATGGCGTGCAGCCGGACATTCGCGTGGACAATTCGCCCGAGGACAACCTGGCTGGTCGCGATCGCCAGCTGGAAACGGCGGTCGATGAACTGATGCGCCAGCTGGGCGGACCTCGTCGTAATCAAACGACGAACAATCAGTAGAGCAAGTTGTTAACTTGCGTTTCGAGTGGGACGCGCAAGATGCCATCTTGCGCTACTAAGAGGCGGGATTCGTCCCGCCTCGTTTTTGATTGAAGCAGACGGCTTGACCCGAAACAATGCTGATGGAGTCGAGTTCTGAACAATCTCTCAGGTTGGGAAGAGCGGTTTACCGCCGCTGTTTCTCTCTACGGCGCAACGAAGAGCGGGGGTAAGCCACCCTTCCCAACCTGCGAGATGACCCTTGATACCTGATTCAAACGGGCACTCTTTCTGCCGGACAAGACTGGTTTACGCGTTGGCTTTTTGCTCGCCGTTCTGCCTGACCAGCGTCCCATCCTCACGTCCCCGCTTGGCAATCAGCTTTCGCGCTTCGCGCTGGAGTATCGGTAACGAAAATCCGAACGCCATGGCGCCCATGACGCAGGCCATGCCGCCGGCGGCGAACATTCGTCGCGCGGTGAAGTGCTGGGCCACATAACCGACCAGCAACGATCCGAAGGGCGCCAGGCCGCTCAACATCATCGTCCAGATCGCCATGATTCGTCCGCGCAAATCATCGGGGACAATCCGCTGCACCAGCGTGTTCGACGCGTCGAGCAGCGTGACCATGCTGAAACCAATCAGCAACATGATCAGAAATGCCAGCGGGAACGAGTGCGAAATTGAAAGCAGCACCAGGCTGAAGCCGAAACCAGCGGCGGCAAAGCCCACCCAATCTCCCAGCGTACGCACATTCGCGAAAGACGCCAGCACAATCGATCCGAAGATCGCACCGACGCCCGACGCCGCCATCAACAGTCCGAATTGGGTCGGTCCGCCATGCAGCATCTCACGCACATAGACGGGCATGAGTATTTCGTAACGCAGACCCATAAAACTGATCAGACCGAGAAGGACGAGCAGCCCGCCCACCGGACCGGTGTGCCGCGCGAAATTGAAAGCCTCGGTGATGCCTGCGCGGAAATGGCGCGCCGGTTTCTTCGGCGAAGCTGCGGCCTTGATGAGAAACAAACTCACTACTACCGCCGCGAAGCTCAAAGCGTTACCGAGAAAACACCAGCCTTCACCCACGCTGGCCACCAACAGCCCGCCAATGCCCGGGCCAATCGTGCGAGCGCTATTGATCATCGACGAATTCAAAGTGACCGCGCTCATCAAATCTTCTTTGGTCACGAGTTCGGCGAGAAATGCCGCGCGCACCGGATAATCGAACGCGTTGATGACGCCGAGCAGGGCGGCGATGGCGAACACATGCCACACCTGCACTCGTCCGGTCAGCGTGAGTATGGCCAGGATAAACGTCAGGACCATCGGCGCGATCGCAGTGGCGAACAGAATGCCGCGGCGTGATTTCGTATCCGCCACCACGCCACTGATCGGCGCGAGAATGAAGATGGAAATCTGTCCTGAGAAGGCGACCAATCCCAACAAGGTCGCCGAGCCCGTGAGCCGATAAACGAGCCACGCCTGCGCGACTGTCTGAATGTAATTGCCGATGACCGAGACCAGTTGGCCACCCAGGAAGATTTTGAAGTTGCGATGCTTGAGCGCATGCAGGGCTGACGACAGCTTGGCTTCGGTTCTTTTAATCGGAGTGCTCAAAGCGGTGCTCCATCAGAACTTCAGACCAATGCCGGTGCGAAACATCGTGTGTGAGGTGTAGTTCACATGGGGATCGAAGTAGACCTTCCAAAACCATTTGGGCCGATCGTAATAAGCGCCCATGCCGAACGCGCGGACGTACCGGCCGTCATCCAGATGACCAGACTTGAAAACTGCGTCGAAGGTGATGCCGTTGTTTCGATTCAGCTTATGACGATAGGTCACGTGAGTATTCTGCTGACCCGTGTGTAAACGCACGTCGAATACGGTGAAGGCTTGAATGCGATCGTAGTTGCTGAGGCGATGGCCAATGCCGAGCGTAACTGAGTCGCCCGGATCCCAGAACAGATCGAAAAACGTCTTCAGGTTGGTCCGTGAATAGCCGATCATCGCCACGGTGTTGTACCCCAACTCGGAATAAAGCGAGAGCGACGCGCCTTTAGTGGTTTCAATCTCACCGCTCGGCACGAAATGAAACCACTTCTTGTGGTAATCGTACTGGCCGCCAACGCGCAGGAGTTCGCTGCCTGTGCTGTCGGCATAACCGGCAATCCAGGCAGTGACGTTGGCGCCAAACTGGTGCCGGATATTCAGGTCGTAAGCTTGCGAGTCTTTGGTGAAATAAACGCCGAAGGTCAGCTTCGATTTGTATTCGTCGGAATTTTGAATCGGATCGCGCATCGTTTTCTGCGCGGGTTCATCGGCAGGCGTCGGCGTGGGTGATGGCGTCTGTCCTGAGACGACGATGGGAAAAAAAATGACAAGGAGAATAATCCGCAGATTGCGCAGATTACAGAGATTATTCAAAAAGTGATTAGCGGGGTTCTCTTTCAATCGGCGAATCTGCGTAATCTGCGGATAACTTCCTCGTCAGTCTAAACTTTATTGACCCCACGTCAAGACTAATGCGAGGGCTGCGAGAAACATTACGAGCGTGGTCGTCCATCCGAGAATGTTGGCCCAGCGCCCGTTGACACGATGGCCCATGATCTGCCGATTGTTGGCGACCAACATGATTGCCACCAGCAGCGGCGGCGCGAGAAAGCCGTTAATGATGGCGGCCAGCACCAGCGCGCGAATGGGATTGATGCCGATGAAATTGACGGTCAGCCCGACGAGGGTCGAACCGATAATCACCCCATAGAAGAGCTTCGCCTGGCGCAATTTTTGATTGAAGCCATAACGACCGCCGAGCGCTTCGGCCACCGCATAGGCGTTACATCCGGTGAGGATGGGAACGGCCAGGAAACCACTGCCAATCAAACCGACGGCCAGCAACAGAGACGCAGCGCCGTGGGCCAAAGGCCGCAAAGCCTCGGCAGCTTCAGCGGCAGACTCGATGTGCGGGTTGCCGCTCTTGAATAGCGTGGCGGCGGTCGCGAGGATGATGAAGTACATCACCACGTTCGACAGAATCATGCCAATCTGCACGTCCCAGCGCGCGTATTTCATTTCGGCGTCGGAAGCGCCCCGCCTTTGCGCGCGGGTCACGCGACCGAAACTGATCTCTTCTTCAACTTCCTGACTGGCCTGCCAGAAAAAGAGGTAAGGCGAAATGGTTGTGCCTAAGATTGCTACGAGCGTCGCCAGAAAGCGCGGGTCGAAACTCAACTGCGGAATGAAGGTAGCCTTGGCGACCTGGAACCAGTCAGGACGGGCGAAGAAAGCAGAACCGACATAAGCAAACAAAGCCAGCACCAGCCACTTGAAGGTGCGCGCAATCAAACGATATGAACCCCAGATTTGTAGCGCCAGAATGGTGAGCGCGATGGGGAACACCAATAAGGCAATCGGAATCGGGACCAGCAGGTTTATGGCGGCCGCGATCGCGCCGATGTCGGCTCCGGCATTGATCGTGTTCGCCACGACCAGCAGAAAAACGGTCAGGTACAGAAGGTTTCTCGCGTAGTGGCGGCGCAGGACTGCGGCCAAACCCGAACCGGTCACCATGCCGATGCGCGCACAAGTCAGTTGCACCGAGACCATCAACGGTAAGGTGAGCAGCGCCGTCCACAGGGTGGCGAAGCCAAACGCCGCGCCGGCCACCGCGTAGGTTCCGATACCGGAAGGATCATCGTCGGACGCGCCGGTGATCAACCCGGGACCAAGCACTTTGAAGAAGCGCTTGATCGGATTCCGCTCGCGCATCATCGCCGCTTCCAACGATGCCGTGCCCGCGGCCGGTTCGGAATGCGGAATCGACGGCGCGTTTTGATTGTCGTTAGTCGGCATCAACGGTTCAGAAAGAGGTGCGCGGATGATATCAAAGTTTCGCAGACGTGCTGCGAGTGAATTTTGAGAATCGGATTGAGTCTTAACTACTGAGGAAGGGTGTGGGGGATAGGGTGTAGGGTGAAGAAAGCATATGGGTTCTCTAAACCCGTGATTATGTAGTTGACGCATCGCATAGTCCGCGCCCGAGGCGCGAGCGGAAGGTAGCCAGGGGTACCCCGGGATGCGAGCGGCGCCTCAATCCGCGCACTGGAGGTGCGCGAGCATTCCTTGCGCCTTTCCGGGCGATATGAATTCTCGGGAACTTGATCCAGGCGCAGCGCGACCTGCGGTCGCTTGCACCTGGCTATCTTCTGCTTGCGCCTCCGGCGCTGAAACACCGAACGAACCCTCACAGGGTTCACCCTGGACCGGGGATCTATCTGAAGGGATCGAAAGGCGATAGCGTGAAGAAGGAACATGACGAACGCTCGCTACACGCCTACACCCAACCCCCTTCACCCTACCCCCTCTCTTCAATGGCGCGAAGAGCGAACATGACGAACGCTCGTACACGCCTACACCCAACCTCCTTCACCCTACCCCCCTCTTCTTTTCAATTCCCAACCACTTCCGAAAGATGCTACTCTGCGGCGAATTGCATCGAGGTCAAACGGAGGCTTAATGGTTCGCAATCCAGCGACAACTGAAAAACTGCGCAACCTGATTTCGAGAATCGAAAGCTCGACCGAGAGCGGCGCGCTGCATTGGGAGCGTCAGGCGGGTTCGGCGCATCGCTACGCCAGGATGAATAACAATCTTTTGATTCTCGGTCCGGCGACGGCGGCCGGCGAATCCGGAGTGCCTCGCTATCTTTTCATCACGCCTTTCGATTCGCCTGATCACATCGAGATCAATTCAGACGATGACGAGCTGGGCGCGGCGGTAATGAAACTGGTGAGAACCGTCGACGAGCGCAGCAGCCACGAGCCACCGACTGATCCATTTGCAGTAACCGAACAAATGCTGGAACGTCTTGAAAGCATGTAAGGCTAAGGCCAAATATTCATGAGAAGAAGAGGACTGATTCAATGGCCCCAGAACTGACTAATTTGAGCGATGAGGCGCGAAGCTTGTCGCGCGTGCCGCTTTTCAAGCGACTTGATGCCGCCGAGCTCGAGCATTTGGCCGAGGAGATCGATCAGGTCAATTACACAGCCGGCGCGACCATCTTCAATGAGCACGACCGCGGCGACGCGCTCTACATTCTCGAAGAGGGCTCAGTCCGTATCTGGATTTACGACGAAGACGTGAAAGAGGTCACGCTGGCCGAACTGAAGCCCGGCGATTTCTTCGGCGAGCTGGCGGTGCTCGACCGCGGTGAGAGATCGAGCAGCGCCACCGCGATCACCGATATTCATCTACATCGCTTAAGCAGCGACGATTTTCAGCAGTTTCTGATCGACCACCCTGACGCGGCGGTCGACGTGATCTGCGAGATCGCGCAACGCATGCGGCAGACCAATCTGCTGGTCACGCAACGAGCGTCCCGCAACATCAACGTGCAGATGGACGAACAAGCTACCCTTGGTCAGCGAGTCGCCGACAAGGTCGCCTCGTTCGGTGGTTCGTGGACCTTTATCTTCATCTATGGAAGCTGCCTGTTGGCCTGGATGATCGCGAACACCTTCATTCTCTATTACATGAAGGGGGACCCTGCGACCGGCAAACAGTTCGATCCTTATCCCTACATTCTGCTGAACCTGATGCTCTCAATGACGGCCGCAATGCAGGCGCCCATCATCATGATGTCGCAGAATCGCTCGGCCGAAAAAGATCGGCTGGCGGCGGAACAGGATTTCAAAGTCAATCTAAAGAGTGAGTTGATGCTGGAAGAGTTGGTGCGCAAACAGCGTGAGCGCGATGTGCAGATGGATGAACTCAACGCCGCGCTGAAGACCTTGCGCGCCGCCGTCGAGCCCCAGCAGAAATAAGCTTTAATTTGTTTAGCGGCGGGCGTTGTCCGCCGATCTCTCCAAAGATCAAAAGAGGCGGGCAAGGCCCGCCTCTAAAAAATTCGAGAACGCTATTTTAAGTTTAAGGACGGCGCGGGCTGTTGTTGTTTGCCGGAGTCGCCGTCTTAACCGGCGGCTTGGCCGCGCTTGAGCTCGCGGTTGCCAATCGGCCGGGTCGCGTCAGAGCAATTCGTCGATCGCCGGTGGTTGGCTGATTCACCGTCACCTTGATCGCCCGATACGATCCGTCGTGGGTCTTGTTGGTCGGGTCGTAGCTAATCACGTATTGCGTGCGCAGGTCGCGCACAATCTCGTTGGCAATCTGCGGCAACTCGGAAATCGATTGCGGGAAAAATGCGCGGCCACCCGTTTCGGTTGCCAAGCGGTTCAAGAGGCCGACCGCTTTGTCCTTCGAGCTCTTGCGAATCAATCCCCGGTCGCTGTCCAGTTCATTCACAAATCCGATAACGTAAATCTGCACGTCCTCTTCGCGTAACTGGGCGAAGAGTTGCTGCTCGTTGTAATAGCTCTGCCGATCTTCCCCGTCAGTGACGACGATCAGCGCGCGGCGACGACGATCGTCATTCGTAGTGTTCTTGTAATCTGCAACGTGGCCGGCGGCCAGGTAGACACCGTCGATGACGGCGGTCTGTCCGCCTTCGATGTAAAGCTGGTCCAGCCCATCCATCAGGAAGTCCTTTTTATCGGTGAAGTCCTGGATGGTTTCGATCTTGTCGCTGCTGATAAAGCGCTCGAGAAAAGTCTCGTCACCTTTCTTATTGCTGTTGATGATCGTTTTGGCGGCGCTGATTACCTGCTCGAACTGCGGACGCAGCGAGCCCGACGTGTCGACCGCGAGGCCGTAAATCACCGGTACCTCTTCCTCGGTGAAAGAAAAGATTGGCTGCGGCACACCGTCTTCGAGAACTCTAAACTCGTCTTTGCTGAGTCGATTGATGGGATGATTGTTGCGGTCGATGACGCGCACGTGCAAGGTCACCAGATCGGTGTTGATGGTCAATCGCGACTCGGCATCGATTTCCGCCCCGTTAGGATCGGGTGTCGGCGTCGGCTTCGGTCTCAGAATCGGCGCCGGCGGAGGCGCGCCCAATTGCGGCGCAATCTTTCGGCCGGGTCCTGTCTGCTCAACCGGCGTCGCGGTCGGCGAAGGATTTGCCGTTCCCGTCTGGCGCGCACGGCCATCCGGTTGCTGGGCGTTCGAAGCTCCGACTATCAGAAGCGAAATAGCTGCAAACGCGGACATTACAGCCAGGATTGCGGCCCTGCGAGACGATAACGGACGATACTGCTTCAATCTCATTATTGATAAACCTTCTCTGAATAAATGCGCAATGTCAAACCTTTTTCGCGGGCGGCAAGACTTTGATCGGGATAGAGATGCCGGGGAGGCGCGTCGCGTTGCGCAGAATTTGGAATGCGGCGGCTTGACGCCGCTTTTTCCGTCGTTCGTCAGCGGGTTTTTGCCGGAAGAAGTGCTACAAACAAAGCTCCGTCAAGCCGGGCGCACTCCAGATTACTTGGGATTGGCCAGCGCGAAGTATCCGTCCTTGGTACGAACGAATAGCTTTGGCAATCCTCTGGGCGCGTGGACCGACACTTTGATTTTGTGCCACTTGCCGTCGGTGGTGAAGTCTTTCGGCTTGTAACCAATCGAGTATTGGTGGCGCAGCTCGAGAGCGATCTGCTCGAAGATGTCGTCCATCTCAGCACCGCTGCGCGGGTAGAAAGCTTTGCCGCCCGAGACTCCAGCCAGTTCATCGAGAATGCCCTGGCCTTCCATGCCGAGCGAGCTGCCTACGTCGCTGCCGCCGAGGATGCCAATCGCGTACAGCACCACGTCCGACTCTTTCAGAACGCGACGCAATTCGCCGAAGGTGTAACGCGAGTTATTGTCCTGACCGTCGCTGATCAGCAGCAACGCGCGTTTCTGGTGCGTACCGCGCTGGACGCGCTCGACGCCGAGATAGCAGGCGTCATAAAGCGCCGTGTTGTTCTTGGTCTGAACGAAGGTGAGTTTGTCGAGCACCGCCTGGCCGTCGCGCGTGCGATCCATCAACAGTTGCGCGCGCGAGTTGAAGCCAATCAGGAAGTATTCGTCGCGATCGTGGCTGGTTTGAATGAAGTGGGCCAGGGCGTCGCGGGCGCGTCTGACCTTATCGCCGCTCATCGAACCCGAAACGTCGAAGAGAATGCCCACCGACACCGGAGAGTCTTCATCGCTGAAAAAAGTGATTTCCTGGGGCGCCTTTTCGTCTACGACTGAGAAGGCACTCTTGCTAAGGCCCGAAACAAATCGCCCGTAGATGTCGGTAACGGTAACGTTGAAAGTGATCAGATCGGTGTTGGTGATGATTGGGTTCTTATCGTCGACGCCGCCTTCGGGCAACTGGATTTTGGTCGAAGTCGAAGGTTTCTTGCCTTGATCAGTTGACGGTGTTTGCGTGGCCACCGGTTGGACCGTCAGCAACTCTTTCGGCTGCGGATCCTGGGTTGGCTTCTCCGCAGGTTGCTCGGGTTTCTGTTGGTCCGGTTTCTTTTGCGCGAGTGAATGGGTGGTAACGGCGATTGACGCAGCGCAGAACACCCCGGCAACGATCAAAATGGATGCAGCACGACGAGGCGACTTCATGGTTTTCCCCCAGGCTCTAAATTAGATGTGAATGGTTCGAGGGACTTGGAAGCACACATCGCACATCTTTTCGCGATGAATGCCAACCGCGGTTGAATCGCAAACGGAAACAATTCCGCTTTCACTGATCCACCTTCCTGCGCTTCCGAATCTATCGGGAGCAACAGTCTGAAACTTCCAAATCGATCGTTGCGGGGAGACGCTGTGCGCGCCTAGCAGTCGAACTGATGGACGCATTGTAGGACAGCCGCCGTGGGGGCGCAAGATATATTAAACAGATTGGGCCATCCGAGCGTCAAATTTTTATCGCGAAGGTTGTCAGCGCATGGCTTACCGGCGACTCAACGAATCCTTGATTCGCTCGGCGGACTTGGGACCAATGCCATCGACCATCTCCAGGCCGCCACCGGCGGCAAACTTTCGCAAGTCATCGAGCGAAGCAATCTTGAATTTCTGATGCAGAGTGGCTGCCGTCTTCGGACCGACTCCGGGAAGCTCTAAAAGATCGAGCACCGTCGCGGGCGTTTCCGCGGTGAGTCGCTCCCAGGCGTCAAACGTGCCGGTTTCCACCAGTTCGACGATTTTGCCGGCAAGCGCTTTGCCGACCCCGGGAATTTCGAGCAAGCCCGCCAGGCCTTGCGCGCGGGCAATCTCGGCCATCGGCGTCGGCCAGGTCTCGATCGCCTCGGCCGCCATCCGGTACGAGCGCAGCCGAAACGGATCTTCGCCGCGAACTTCCATCAGCGAGGCCATCTGGTTGAATCGGCGCGCGATATCTTCGTTGGTCATTGGTTCGTGAATCGTAAATACTAAATCGCAAATAGTAAACAGGCTGCGCGGCTCCGCGTGGCCGCTTTCCTATTCACGAGTTACCATTTACCATCACTACGTTTCAGGCATCCAAAATGGACGGCATAAGCTCTAAACATTTCTCCTCACCGTCAATCAAAACGAGGTCAATATGAAATTCAGGAAATTTGTGTGCGCGGTCATCGTTGCGCTCTTCAGTTTACAAGCGCTGTCGATCAGCGCGATGGACGAGGGCATGTGGCCCTTTAATAACATTCCGCGCGAAGAGATTAAGAAAAAGTACGGATTTGATGTTACCGACGAATGGCTCAAGAAGGTGCAGCTCGCTTCGGTCCGCTTCAACAACGGCGGCTCGGGCTCGTTCGTCTCGCCCAACGGGCTGGTGCTGACCAATTATCACATCGTCGAAGACTTTGTCGGCGAGTTGAGCACGGCCCAGAAGGATTATGCGAAGGACGGGTTCGTCGCGCGGACGCAGGCTGACGAAATGAAGATTCCCAACGTCGAGCTGAACGAATTGATTAGCCTCGACGACGTGACCAGTCGGGTGAACGGTGTCGTTACGCCGGGCATGTCCGACGCCGACGCGCTGGCGGCGCGGCGCAAAGAGATCGCCGCCATCGAAGCTGAATCGACCAAAGCCACGGGCTTGCGTTCGGACGTCGTCACGCTTTACCAGGGTGGCCGGTACAATGTCTATCGTTACAAACGATACACGGACGTGCGTCTCGTGTTCGCGCCCGAGTTTCAGGCGGCCTTCTTTGGCGGAGATCCTGACAATTTCAATTTTCCGCGATTCAACATCGACATGGCTCTGGTCCGCGTCTACGAAAACGATCAGCCGGTCCATCCGGCCAGCTATTTCAAATGGTCGACCGCCGGCGCCAAAGAAGGCGACCTCGCTTTTGTGATCGGCAATCCCGGATCGACGGCGCGATTGAATACGGTGGCGCATCTTGAAGAACTTCGCGACACGAGCATTCCGATCATCTTGCGCCTGCTCGAACACCGCGAAACGATGCTCAAGAAATACATGGCGATGGGCGAAGAGCAGACGCGTCGCGCGCAGAATGAATTGAACAGCATCCAGAACAGTCTGAAGGTTTATCGCGGACAGATCGCCGGGTTGAAGGACAAGGCGCTGATGGATCGCAAGACGCGCGACGAAGCAGCCTTGAGAAAATGGATCGCCGCCGATCCCGAACGTCAAAAGCAGTACGGCGACGCGTGGGACGCAATCGGCAAAGCGCACGCGACCTACGCGACCTTCGCGCGCGAACGACGAATTTTCGATCAGGCGGGCGGATTCAATACCTCGCTGTTTGGCTACGCGCGCGCGATCGTACGGCTGGCGGCAGAGCGTGAGAAACCGAACGCCGAGCGCCTGCCCGAATTCACGGAAGCACGCGTGGCTGGTGTGCAGGCGGCAATGGCTGCTGACGCGCAGTTTTTCGCCGACTTTGAAAAGTTGAAGCTGGCGGACTCGTTGAGTTACATGATGGAGCTTTTGCCGAACGATCCTCTGGTCAAGCAGATCATGCAAGGCAAAACGCCGGACGCGCGTGCCGCTGAATTGATTGACGGTTCGAAACTGAACGACGCTGCGTATCGGAAACAGCTGGCATCGGCAACGCGCGCTGATATCGAGGCCTCGACTGATCCGATGATCGTGCTGGCGCGGACCATCGACGCGAAAGCCCGCGAACTCCGCAAGCGCTATGAAAACGAAGTCACCGGGGTCGAGCGCACGAACTACGCAAAGATTGCCCGCGCCCGTTTCGATCAGGAAGGCACGAAGATTTATCCGGATGCGACCTTCACGCCGCGCCTCTCGTACGGCACCGTCAAAGGCTACACGGAAAACGGTAAGCGGGTGACGCCGTTCACGACGCTCGGCGGCTTGTACGATCGCGCGGCTGGATATAAGTATCAGTTCCCGTACAACTTGCCGCCGCGTTGGATGGAAAAGAAATCGGCGATTGATTTGAAGACGCCGTTCAACTTCGTCTCGACCGATGACATTATCGGCGGCAATTCGGGCTCGCCGACGGTGAACAAGGAAGGCGAATTGATTGGCTTGATCTTTGACGGCAACATTCAATCGCTCGTTGGCAACTTCATCTACGACGAGTCAGTTAATCGGGCGATCTCAGTTGACGTGCGGGCCATGACTGAGGTGCTGCGGAAGGTCTTTGATGCAAATCAGATTGCCGATGAATTGACCAAAGCGCCCGCCGCGACGTCTCGCCGAGCTGCCGCGGCGGCCATGCCCTGAGGCTCGCTTCGGTCACGTTTCAATCTCGAGGCTGCGCGTCTTTTCGGAGCCGCAGCCTCATTTTCGTTGGCGATCGTGAGGGCCGGGCCGTCCCGCGCGGTTGAGCGGCGCCTGCTCGTGCCTTGAGCTGGCTTGCTCCTCACCAACGGCCCGATCTAAGCTACTACCATAACTTCCCTCAAAAGACTCTCCTTCGAAGCAGTGAAGCAATCGAATGGTTCACTGAAACTAATTGTGGCGAAAGGAACAGACATGAAAAAGATAATTCTTGCTTTGGCGATTGTGATCGCTACCGTAAGCGTTGCTGCCGCCGACACGTTTTATCTGCGCGACGGACGCACGGTGCACGGAACGTTGCTCGGCTTTGTTAACGGTCGTTTCGTGGTGCGCGTTGAAAATCGATACTCGACGACGAATCCTGATTCAAACATTCAGCGGAACCGCGACAACCAGGGCGACCTGCAATATTTTCGTCCGGAAGAAATCGATCGGATCGAAATCGAAGGCCGTTCGATGGAAGATGCGCGTTGGGAGACGAAAGACGTAGAGGTGACGCTCGCATCGAATTGGGTTGACAGCGGCGTCTTCGTGCGTCGCGGTGAGCGCGTGCAGGTTTCCGCAACCGGCGTGATTACTGTAGGTCGTGCGCGGATCAGTCCCGACGGGTTGCGTACGACAGATGCGAGTGCGCCGCTGCCCAGCGCCGGGGAAGGCAAATTGATTGGGGCAATTGGAAACGATGCGCGTTCGCCCATTCTCGAACTCGGCAGCAATCGCGAGTTCACTGCGGATCGCAGTGGACGGCTATTTCTGACCGCGAATCGAGGCTCATACGCAGACGCGCGCGGCTCGTTCAATGTGCAAATTAAGCGCGAACGCAGTCTGACCGCGCGTGATACCGTTGAAGATCGCGACACTGGAATTCGCACGCGCGATCGCGATAACGGCGATCGCTATGGCGGCAATCGTAATCAGCGTGAAACCACCGTCGATGTTGCCGCAAATTCGCGCGGTACGGATACGCATCTCGACGTGCGCGCTGGAGAGCCGATAACTATTTCGGCCACCGGCACAATCGTCGCCGGCACCAGAGTTGGTCAGGTTGGACCAGACGGCGCGGGCAGCAGTGGTTTGGGTATCAACGCGCGCCCGGTTCCCAGCGCCGGCGTGGGTGCGTTGATTGCCTACATTCGGATGGCTAACGGACAACTGAGCCCACCGTATTTGGTTGGCAGTAATCTGACCACGAGCGTGCCCATGGATGGCCGTCTGATTCTCGCGGTGAACGACGATAACTATAACGACAACAGCGGAAGCTTCAGTGTGAGGATTCGGTACTAGTTGTTTCCGTAGGGGCGGGGCTCGTCCCGCCCGCCCGTCCAAAAAACTAGAACGGGCAGGGACCAGCCCTGCCCCTACATCAGCGCCGTCCGCAAACGCGGGCGGCGTTTCTTTGGAGCGCGCTGCCGGGCGCACTCCAAATTCGCAACAGTTCTGTGCGAGGATGTGTTTTAAATGAGTCTGCTCAGGTCACCTTGCGACGATGGCGCGATGCGCGCTCGCAAACCGGCGAAGACTGACTGCGGGCGTTCGCAGCGCCGCTGGACGCTCGCGGCCACCATCCTCGGATCGAGCATGGTATTCATCGACGGCACGGTGGTGAATGTGGCGTTGCCGGCGTTGCAGTCGAGTCTCGACGCCAATGTCGCCGATGTGCAATGGGTCGTCGAATCGTACACGCTCTTCCTCGCTGCGTTGTTGCTGCTGGGCGGCTCGCTGGGCGATCGATTTGGGCGCGCGAAAATTTTCGCGATCGGCATCGTGGTGTTTGCTCTGGCTTCAATCTGGTGTGGTCTGGCGCCGTCGATTCATCAGTTGATTATCGCGCGCGCCGCGCAAGGCGTCGGCGGAGCGCTGCTGGTGCCCGGCAGTCTCGCCATCATCAGCGCCACCTTCAACGAAAAGGAACGAGGGCGTGCGATCGGCACGTGGTCGGGGGCTACGGCCATCACCACCGCGCTGGGTCCTCTGCTCGGCGGTTGGTTGATCGAACACGTTTCGTGGCGCGCAGTCTTCTTTCTGAATGTACCGCTGGCCCTGGCAGTCATCGCAGTGGTGGTGCGGTTCGTGCCTGAAAGCCGTGACCAGGAAGACGCGGGGAGAATTGATTTAATCGGCGCGGCCCTGGCGACTCTATCTCTCGGCGGCGTCGTGTTCGGCCTGATTGAGTCATCGCGCCTGGGATTCCACAGCGCGATTGTGATCGCCGCGCTGGCGGGCGGCATCATCCTCGGCATCATTTTTGTTTTCGTTGAGGCACGAGTCCCAAGCCCGATGATGCCGCTACAACTATTTCGCTCGCGCAACTTCACCGGTGCGAACCTGCTCACACTTTTCCTTTATGCGGCGCTGTCGGGGACACTCTTCTTTCTGCCACTCGATCTAATCCAGGTGCAAAAATATTCGGCCACGGCTGCCGGCGCCGCTTCGTTGCCGTTCATCCTGATCATGTTCGGACTCTCGCGTTGGTCGGGTGGTTTGGTGAAGCGCTATGGTTCGCGGCTGCCGCTGGTCATCGGTCCAATCATCGCCGGCATCGGCTTCGCTCTCTTCGTGCGACCCGGTACCAACAGTAATTATTGGACGACCTTCTTTCCCGCGATCGTGGTGCTGGGTTTTGGAATGGCGGTGAGTGTTGCTCCGCTGACGACGACCGTCATGAATTCCGTCCGCGAGAATCGCGCCGGCATTGCCTCCGGCATTAACAACGCTGTCTCGCGCACCGCCGGACTGCTGGCCATCGCGGTGCTGGGCCTGATCATGTTTCACGCCTTCAGCAACTGCCTTGATCGCCGCCTTAATGAATTGACGGTCAAGCCCGAGGTCCGTGAAGCACTGAACAACCAGCGGATGAAATTGGCCGCCGCGGAATTACCATCCAATATCGATCAAACGACGAGAGATTCAATCAAGCAGGCAATCGACGAATGTTTTGTGAGTGGTTTTCGCCTGGTCATCGTTTGTGGCGCAGTCCTCGCATTAGCCAGCTCGCTTATAGCTTTCCTGATCATCCGGACGAAATAGGCCCTGTGAGCGCCAGTCTCCGCAAGAGAACCGCAACCTAAACATCAAGTCATTGTCACGGTTTGCGGTCGGCAGTTTCTCTATCTTTATATTTCGCGCTTCTTGATCGCTCAGCGGGTCGGTTTAAAGAACTGACCCCAACGGAGGTTATTCCGATGGCTCAAGTTTCTTCTACGATCCTGGTTGTCGACGACTACATCGACAATCGCGTGTTGCTCGCCGCGTGGTTACGAGCCAAGGGATACAAAGTGGTCGAGGCACAGGACGGCAAAGAAGGAGTCCTGCAAGCCAACCGATCCCATCCTGATCTGATCCTGATGGATTTGGCGATGCCCGAACTTGACGGCATCGAAGCGACGCGCCAGCTGCGCGAGCGTCACGCATTTTCACGGACGCCGATCTTCGCCATCAGTGCCTATGCCACACACGACGTGAAGGAAGACGCGCTCGCCGCCGGCTGCACAGAGGTCTTCGACAAGCCGCTCGATCTGCCGTTACTGCTCGGCAAAATCCAGGGAACGCTGCATCAACCTTCCCGGACGCACCACTGATCGCCGGGGCTGATGCTTTTACCGTTCAAGTTGCCGGTCGATCGCTAACCCGCGAATCATAGCTTCCAAATCAGACTGCAATTTCACCCGCTCGCCCTGGAGTGATTGCTTGTCCTTATTCAATTGCTCCAGGCGGGTCTCTTGCGTGTCGGCTTTGGCGACATAACGCGAAATCAATTGCTTCGCTTCCGCGGTCGCCGTCAAAGCTTTGATGTTGTCGCGCAAGCGGCTCTGGTCTTCGCCGATGTCGCTGACCTCTTTGTCGATTGACTCGATCCGCGCATCAGTCGCCGTCATCCTGCTCTTGAGATCGAGAATCTTTTCCAACTGTGAGCGCGTCGTTGCGTCGATGTAATTCCGCGAGATAAAAAGCTCGAGATCGGGACGTGAGAAATTAGTCAGCGCGTAGCTATCCATCAGCGCGCGGCGTTCGGTGACCGGCAGCTCGATTTTCTGGTGCGGCTCAAGCGGCACGCGGAAACGGTAATACCGTGCGGTCTTGATGTCGGGCTTGGCCGTATCGTCGCTGAGCGTCCAATCCTGCTTCACTGGATGTTCGATAAACATCACGCGCGGCTTGTCCGTCTGATTTACCAGCGTATAGACCTTGCGCAGAGTCTGATAGTAATGCGCCTGGAACACGCCATTGACCGCGCGCACCATGAACGTCGGCGCGCGATCTTCTTTCAAAGTGGAATTGACCAACGTGCCGAGGTCGAGCGCAAACGAAATCAATCGCTGTTCGCCGGGCTTGAGCCGTTCCATCAAAGCTTCGCCGGCGTAGGCGTCGCCATCGATCACCGTCATGGCGCCGCCTTCCAGCGTTAACGGTGAAGTGTTCTTGAGCAACATTCCACCCATCGCCCGATCACGACGAGTGCCTTCGTTATAAATCGACACGCGCTCACCCTCCATCCGCGTTTGCAGAATGGGAATCAACGCCGAACGATCGCGCGGCACCGTGACCGGCTGGTCGATTTTGTATTCGAAGAGATCCCCGACTTCGGCGCCGGTGGCCGCGGCCTCAACTCCCGAGTCGGGTCGAGTGATCGCGTCGCTGAGGCTGGTCACGTTGGCGGCGCCGCCCGCAAAGGCATAGTTGTTCGAAGGCGCCGGCGAAAGGGCCATCAGGCCCTGCGCGGCTCGATTGTTCGCCGGTCCTTGATACGCGAAACCTTGACCTTGGGCCAATCGGTTGCCCGTTACCGTAACAGTTTCGTTTGCGCCGTCCTTCCGAATGTTCATCGCGCCACCGCCGACAGCGCCGCCCTCACCAGGTTCATAGGTCTGCGGATTGAGTTTCAGATCATCAGGCATCGGCACGATCGGACGATAACGATAGAAGGGTTTTTGAATTGGCTGAATGAAGGAAACCGGCGAGCCGGAAACCAGCGATAGCGAAATGTTGGTCCAGTCTTCGTCGCTGACATTATCGACGATGGCCCAGCCCTGGAAGAAAGGCTTGCCGCTGGAATCAAGCACCACGCGATAAGTCGTCTTCCATATCGGCGCGGCCACGGTGTAGCTCACCAGCATCTCGCGCGAACCAGCGCCGTCGGACGTCACTACGATGGTCTTCGCGTCGCGCCGGCGGGCTGAGGCCGTGGCGTTCGCGAACTCGCTGACGTCGCGTCGCGTCCCTTCATCCACCAGCTTGATCGATCGCACGTCCGCGAGATCGAAGCTCATCAATTCGCCGCCTTCGGAAGCGATCACCAGCATGTGCGAGATTTGCGCAGGTTTGTTCGCATCGATCTGTGCCTTGCGTTCCTCGATCGTCAGAATCGATCCGCTGGCCGTACGACTCGCGGTCGCCACCACAATGCGCGCGCCTTGCAGTTGACTCAACACACCGGCGAGCCCGCCGTTACTTTCGTTCTCAGTGCCGGCTTGAATCGAAAAGGGGATGTCGGCCATCCGCGCGGCCGGTGGTGCGCTCGAGTTGTAGCTGACCGCGCCGATGCGCCCCTGACCAAGGTCGAGCACGACCATCGATTTCAGGACATCATCGACCTGCGATTGCTTGAATGACAGATCGATTTCGGCGTGACCCGTCACCGGGCCGCGACGTTCGATGTAAGCGACCCCATTGCTGTAGAGAATCACGCGGCGAATCGGCAGTGTTTGACTTCCCAGCCGGGCGGGCGTCTGTGCCGCCACCACGCGGCGCTCGACCGCGGCGCGGCGACGCGTTTGCGCGAACGAGTTGAGTGAAAGTGAACAGATCAGGACTAAAAGGAGAATGTGTTTCATTGGCTTGGCCTCCAGAAGCGAAAGTGGTTGCGTCGAGTAGACGCAATTATTGAACGTGCGCGAGAACTGGCGCTTGCGAAAATGGACTCGGCTAATTGATGCGGGGAATTTGGTCGGCGTTTGCCGCTGAGGCGCGGCCGGGAGTAAGAACGGGCCCCACCCAAACATCTCCAGGTGGGTACGGAGCAATCGGCGCCCCGCGAGTATCAAACCAATTTGTTCGTCAATTGGAGAGCAGCCTGCTACTCGTCGCTACCGCTTCGGGTCGTGACACAACTCTGCTTTCGGTAATTTCCGGCGTCTTACGAAGATGCTTGAGCGGCCTCGCCACCAGCACCGGACACGGCGCCTGGCGCAACACGCGATCGACGTTCGATCCGAACAGGGCCAGGATGCCAAAGCCTGCTCCCTGCGCGCCGATGCACACCAGATCGATTTCGTTCTCTTCCGCGTAGTGAATGATTTCGCGATACGGCTGACCTTCGCTCACCACGTTTTTGATCTTGCACCAGAGATGCGCCTCGTCGGGCACGGCCTTTTGTAGTTTGCGCGCGGCTTTGTGATACACACCTTCGCCGCCCAGCGGGTACCACGAAATTTCCGGCTCGGCCACGGTGAACGGCGGCAAGACATGCAGGAGATGAAGTTCGGCCTGATATTCCTGGGCCACCAGCAGGCCCAGCTTCAACGCCTGCTCAGAGTGATCCGAGAAATCGAAAGCCACCAATACGCGCCGCAAACCAATTTCGACGCCGGCGCCGTCAATCCAATCACGCTCGTCGGAATGGACCACCATCACCGGACACGGCGCGGTGCGGCTGACCGACTCGGCCACTGAGCCAAGTAAAGCGGCACGATGCGGGCGGCGGCGCGAACGCATGATGATTAGATCCGCGCCATAACGCGACGACTCGCGCGTGATGCAATCACCAGGGTCATCGCACTTTACGATTTTGGTTTGCCATTGCCAGCGCTCAATCTCACTGGCGGAGGCGTGCCGGCGCAGAGTCGCGTCGAGGACCACGTCGGGATTGGCGACGACACTAGTCGCCGACGGCCCCGGATCGCAATACATGAGCACGAGTTGCGCGTCATAGGCACGGGCCAGCGTGGCGCCGTAACGCAACGCGGCATCTGAATCGGCGGTGAGATCAGTTGGACAAAGAATGCGTTGGATTCTCATAGCTGCAACAGGGATCGGGATCTCTGCACCTCGCTGGTGATTGAGCAATGATTGTGCCGATGTCGTTTTATCCGAATAGTTCGACGGATTGGTCGCTCGACTGTTGTTTCAAGTGGTCTTTTACTCAACCCATGCGAAACTTTGCTCAGCTCCCTGGTGAGGATCAGGGCTTTCTCGCCAGATTAATAATCGACCCGCCACATCTTTCGTTCTATGTTTTGCGCCAACTCATCCAGATCAGCGATGCGCGAGAGATTAGCGTTATGGGCCTCGACTGCCACGGCCAGGGCCACGCTCCGCGAGATGTCGCGAACCTGCTCGAGCTGCGGATAGAGAGCGCCGTTCGCGTCTGCCATCGACGGCGCAAACATGCTCAGGACGCGAGCTGCGGCAACGAACATTGTGTCAGTGACCCGTTTCGCTCCGGAGGCAAGGACTCCCAGACCCACGCCGGGAAAGATGAACGAGTTGTTGCATTGCCCGATGGTTACCGGGCCGCGGCTGGTCGGTACGGGAGCGAAAGGACTGCCGGTCGCCACCAATGCTCGTTCATCGGTCCATTTGAAAAGGTCGCTCGGTGCCGCTTCGCACTTTGAAGTGGGATTCGATAATGGAAAGATGATCGGGCGCTCGACGTGTTTCGCCATTTCACGAACGATCTCTTCGGTAAACGCGCCCGGCTGTGCCGAGGTCCCGATCAGAATCGTCGGATGAACATTCCGCACGACATCGCTAAAACTGATCTGCGCGCGATTCTCAACATGCCAGTCATCCGTGCGGGCCACCGGCTGTGCGTATTTCTTCTTGAAAGGTTCGTCAGTCTCGCGACCGTCGTGCACCAGGCCCTTGCTGTCGATCAGCCAAATAGATTTCCTGGCTTGCTCTACGCTAGCTCCCTCTACATGCATGGCCGCGACTATCTGATCTGAAATGCCGGTCGCGGAAGATCCAGCGCCCAGGATGACTACGCGATGATCCGAGGGTTTCGTCTTCATCGTCTTGGCTGCGGCCAGCAGCCCGGCCACCGTCACCGCACCGGTTCCCTGGATATCGTCATTGAAGGTGCACAGGCGTTCGCGATAGCGCTCGAGGATTCGCGGCGCGTTGTGTTTCGAAAAGTCTTCCCATTGCAGCAGCACATTCGGAAACTTCTTCGTCACTGCCTGCACAAAAGCTTCGATAAAGTCGTCGTATTCCTGGCCGCGCACGCGCTCGTGCCGCCAACCGAGATACAGTGGATCGTTCAGCAAATCACGATTGTCGGTGCCCACGTCGAGCATGATCGGCATTGTCGTAGCCGGATGAACACCCGCGCACAGCGTGTATAACGAGAGCTTGCCCACGGGAATTCCCATTCCGCCGACACCGAGATCGCCCAGACCGAGGATGCGCTCGCCGTCGGTCACCACGATTACATCGACGGTTGAATTCGGCGCGTTATCGAGCAGCTCAGCAATCTGGTCGCGGTACGGATAAGACACGTACAAACCACGCGGCCGGCGAAATACGTGACTGTAACGCCGGCAACCGTCGCCGACCGTGGGCGTGTAGATGATGGGCATCATCTCGGTGATGTGCTTTTGCAGCAGCCGATAGAACAACGTCTCGTTTCGATCCTGCAGCGCAGTCAGAAAAATGTATCGCTCCAGGTCGTTGCTCTTGCGTTGATAGTTTCCATAGACGCGGATCAGTTGCTCATCGATCGTCGAAGAGTGATAAGGAAGCAGGCCCAGTAAGCCGAGGCGACGGCGATCGCTTTCGCTGAAGGCACTGCCCTCGTTCAGCAATGGATGGTCAAGTATTTGATGACCGCGGAAACCCGACCGCGCCGCTTCGGACATTGGCGCCGTGGGCGCGAGAGTTGGCGTACTCATAAATTCACACTTTCGCTGTTGACGTCTTGCCGTCGCGCGCTGCAATCGGCACATACGCACTGCTCCGCGCGCCCAGATAAACCTGCCGCGGCCGCGCTATCTTTTGATCCGGGTCGTCGAGCATTTCCGACCACTGCGCCAGCCATCCGGCCGTGCGCGGAATCGCAAAAAGAACCGGGAACATATCGACCGGAAATTTCATCGCCTGGTAGATGATCCCGGAATAGAAATCGACATTCGGATAAAGTTTGCGTTTGACGAAGTACTCGTCTTCGAGCGCAATCTTTTCGAGCTCGAGCGCGATGTCCAAGAGGGGATCCCTGCCGGTCACCTCGAACACGTCGTAAGCCGCTTTCTTGATGATGCGCGCGCGCGGGTCATAGTTCTTGTAGACGCGATGGCCGAAGCCCATCAAACGGAATTCGCCGGCTTTCACCCGCTTCACGTATTCCGGAATATTTTTGACTGAGCCGATCTCTCGCAGCATGCGCAGGACCATCTCGTTAGCGCCGCCGTGCAGCGGTCCATAAAGGGCCGCCGCCGCTCCGGCCAAAGATGAAAATGGATCAGTATGCGCGCTGCCGATACTGCGCATCGCGTTCGTGCTGCAATTCTGTTCGTGGTCGGCGTGCAGGATGAAGAGGATCGAGAGCGCGCGTTCGAGCGCCGGATTCGGCTCGTACTTCAACTCTGTCGTCTTGAACATCATGTTGAGGAAGTTTCCTTCGTAACTCAGATCGTTGTCGGGATACGCGTACTGCATTCCCACGCGATGCCGGTAGGCAAACGCGGCGATCGTCGGCACCTTGGCCACCAGCCGGTAGATCTGTTTGCGCCGCGACTCCGGATTGAAGATGTCCTTTGCATCCGGATAAAAAGTAGCCAGCGCTCCGAGCGTGCCGATGAACATGCCCATCGGATGCGCATCGTAGTGAAAACCGTCCATCACCTGCTTAATACTCTCGTTGATGAAGGTATGGTGGGTGATGTGCCAGATCCACTCCTTCAATTGAGGCTCCGTCGGCAGTTCGCCGTGCAACAGGAGATAAGCGACTTCGAGATAGGTACTCTTCTCGGCGAGTTCCTCGATCGGATAGCCGCGATATTCGAGGATGCCTTTGTCGCCATCGATGAAGGTGATCCGGCTCTTGCAGGACGCGGTGTTCATGAACGCCGGGTCGTAAGTCATCAAGCCAAAGTCATCGTCGTTGACTTTGATCTTGCGCAGGTCGATGGCTTTGATCGTCTCGTTCTCAATCGGGAGTTCGTATTGCTTGCCGGTGCGGTTATCGGTAATCGTCAGCGTGTTGCCGTTCATTTACTCTCTCACTTTCTGCAACGTGTCAGAACCCGGAGCGGTCGCGACGGACCAACCACGCAACGGTGAATTATTATTTCGCGTATCGCTATTGGCCCAGATTCAGAAGTCTCGAGGGTAGCGAAGCGGACGAAGGAATATTCACGTTGGTCTTGATCCGGTCGCCAGCGCTCCCGGTTCTGACACCGCTGCTCGCGCTTATTTCGCCGGCACCATATGCGCTTCGGTGTCGCCGTCGAACTGATATTCCTTTAGCTGGTCAACGCCGGCGATTAGTTCGGTCCGCACAATGAAGCTATTAACCTTCAGACGCTGTGTCGGCGTGCAATGGAACGAAACCACCAGCTTGCTGGCAATCGCGGCATCGCCTTTGTAGACGAACGTGCAGGCTTCGCCGCGGGCCATCGCTTCGTGGTCGTGCACGAACAGGTACTGGCCCTTGAGCGTGACGCCCATCAACATAACCGGCTCGTTGAACAGCACGGTGGCTTTCTGCTTTTTGACTGGATTCGCTGCTTTGCTGACCACAGCGGTGCTGCTCAAGGCAACGGCGCACAGCAGCGTGGCAAGCAACAATAGAGTCTTCATAACGATCTCCTCTTCATATCGGGATTCAGTGCAGGTCTAGGCACGCCCCCGACTGAGCAACGCTTGTGCCGATTAACCTCCCCGGATCGCTAACAAATCGGCCCTGTGATTGCGGTCACTTGCGGAAAGTTTCGCAGCCTTCATGCGAAACGTCGCAGCCACGGCGCGCGTGCGACCGAACAAACGGCTGTTTCTTTCGCGGCGATTGCGGGAACGCCCCTTGCTCAGCATCGCTTTGCCTTTTTCAATCGAGTTGAAACACGAGGTGTGATCATGGAAGGGGTTCTACTTCAAACTGTCGAAGGCCTGGGCGAGTCGCTGTTTCC
>Ga0207686_10000375_pt1 | contig 31141 bp, 32 predicted proteins | sample KBSM24metaG_FD_184396 | JGI IMG/M metagenome (GOLD analysis project Ga0207686, IMG submission 184396) | Miscanthus rhizosphere microbial communities from Kellogg Biological Station, Michigan, USA - KBS M2-4 metaG (SPAdes) (version 2) | ecosystem: Host-associated > Plants > Roots > Rhizosphere >...
TTATTCTAAAAATAGTTCAATAACCTTATCGCCGTAAGCCCAGATCAAAGTACCAATGATCGAAAGCACTAGTGTCCATTTATCAATTTTCAATTGAGGTATTGAAGTATGTAGCATTTCTTTCCCAAGGTCATTCCGTTCAATATTTGAAAAAAATTTTTGATTGTGTTTTTTTATACTCCGGGATGCCAGAACAATTCCAATGATCGCTGATACAGCACCGGATCGGGCAAACCAATCAGCCCGATGATCATTAAGATCAATGATAAATGACGTGATGGGAAATGCAACCGCGAACAGGATAAGCAACAGATCCGGCAGTAGGGATTGCCATTTAACTTTTGTCCTGAAAATTTCTTTTTCGGGTAATTCAGCCATAGCAATTTTTTTATTTTCATACAAGCTACAAAATGCAGAATTGATTGGTGATAGTTTGTTGGTATGCTTTGCACAAGGTTAAACGACTTACCAACAAAGTTGTAAACTGGTTTAATTCACGTTCTTCAATTCTCAGGGACAAAAGAGTTCCAATATTTTTCAAATTCCTCTTTGTTAATATTAATTGTTTCGAAGTTTGTTCTAAAATTTTCTATAACCAAATTGTTATCTGTCCAATATCCATAATTTTTTTCCCATGGCATTATCATGATAGTTTTCCCAGAACTATCTAACCCGATCTCTCTGTTTGGGTAATAGCTATCATTTTCGAATTCAATTAACCAAAAAGCAACCTTGTCAATTTTCTTTTCAAAATCGGGATTGGCAATTGGGACAATAGATTCCAAAACAACTTTTGCTAATCTCTTACCAATATTTTCCGGAACCCTCTTCACTTTGGAATCAGGATATCTAAACTTAATATAAGTGTTGCTCATACCGACACAAAGGTGAGCATTTATTCTTTATCAATGTCGGCACAAAGGCTTTTCAACAAAAGGCTAAGACAAAGAAAAATCTCTTTTATTCGATTGATAATTCATCGCTTATCAAAGTTCTGAGCATCTTAACCATTTCTTGCACAGTGTTTGCCAATAGGGAAGAAAATTGATCCTTTTATGTTTTATAAAAAAATATACAAGTCTGTGTTGATCGATCGATTTACAGAACAAACCCGCCAGTTCATCAAGGTCCTGCTTAGAGGAGAACGATATCCGGGCGAATATAAAAACTGCAAAGACTCATTAGAGAGCATCCAAAAACAATTATTGTGGGAAGAAAAAAGGTCAGACGATAATATTTCAGTGAGTGCTCCGCAGAAACTATCGATTAATATTAGTAGGGGATAAGTTGGTTTGTACATTTTGGTTATTGCAAAGATTGTAAGGAAGATCACTTTGGGCTTGGTTGTTGATATGCTTGCACAGGCTATCTAACGTACCAACAAGGTATAAAATGAAAAAATAATTCTGCATGATGCCGGAATGCATCATACATGTTCTGCAGAGCCTCCTGAGGATCTTAGATCCTGAATCGCTTATCAATCACGGAGGATTGTTGATCGTCTTTCTATTGGTATACGCCAACACCGGTTTATTCTTTTGTTTTTTTATCCCTGCAGGAGCAATATTATTTACGGCCGGAATATATACTACAACTGGCGGATTACAGTACGATATTTTTACTGTTTGTAGCCTATTAATACTTGCTTCTATTTTGGGAAATCTTACCGGTTATTTGTTCGGATGGAAAACAGGCCCGTTATTATACAGCCGCAAAGACTCAATGTTTTTCAAAAAACAACATCTTAAAACTGCCGAGACATTTTATAATAAGTATGGCTGGCTTGCATTAACTGTGGGATTGTATCTGCCCATTGTCCGAACATTTGCATCTATTGTTGCCGGCATGGTCAGGTTGACCTTTCACCGTTTTATATTACTTACAATTACCGGCTCTGTGGTCTGGATATTGAGTTTTGTGTTAGCGGGGTATTTTATTGGTAGCAGACCTTTTTTAAAACCATGGTTAACCTATATCGTTATCGGTTTTATTCTTGTTGTTACCACACCTATTATCATCTGGATCATCAAAGAATTAAGAAAAATGCGGAAAGAGAGTAAGGAGAAGAGAGTGTAGTTTTTGTTGGTATGCTTTGCACAAGTTAAGCGGCATGGCAATAAAGGCGTAAGAATTCATATCAGGCATGATTTTTTAACGGTACAAATTTATATGCAACGAAGTTATTTTTATTGGACCCTGTTTCTTTTGGAGTTATTTATGACCTCCTGTAAAGAAAAAAAAGTCGTGACTTTCGACGAACCGGTATCAACCAAATATGAAATAGATTCAAGCAATATAATTGACTCAAGTATAACGATCATAGCTCATCCCGATTTTACTATTTATAAGGAGGAGCAGGAGATCATAACAGGGTCAGCTATACCAGACAGCCTTGTTGCCTTTGGTAAATCATTAGTAGGTACTCGATATTTATATGCATCTTCTGATCCTGCAAAAGGTTTCGATTGTTCAGGATTTATTACTTATGTGTTTAATCATTTCGGTATTGTAGTACCCAGGTCGTCGGTTGATTTTACAGATAGAGGGATAGAAATACCAACGAATTTTGCCAGCCCCGGTGATCTTATTTTATTTACAGGCATCGACAGCACAACCAATATTGTTGGTCATATGGGAATTGTAGAAAGCAATGAAAGAGGCAACTTGCTTTTTCTGCATTCTACTTCGGGTAAAACCTATGGTGTTGTCATCTCTCCTTTAAAAGGTTATTATGAAACAAGATTTGTAAAAGTGATCCGGGTGTTTCCACAAGTATATTTCACGAGGCCGTAAAATAATTGTTTGTTGATATGCCTTGCACAGGCTAAGCGACATACCAACAAGCGATATGCAAACAACGGAATAAAATTGTTTCCCTTATACCTTATCTTAGATATTTAAAGTATCACCTTTTCGAAACCGAAACAGCTTAATCAATTTTTTCCGAATGGATAATCTAACAATAAAATCAGTTTTACAAGTTGAAGAACTCAATATTTTTTACGGCAGTTTCCAGGCGGTCCGCAATGTTTCTTTTAATGTAAAAGCAGGGGAAATATTTGGTTTACTGGGACCAAATGGTGCAGGAAAAACAAGTACATTAAGCGCAATAGAAGGGTTGCTGAAACCTCAATCGGGCAATATTACTGTAGCAGGTTTTAGTATTAAGGATAAACCATTGCATGTACGTGCCAATCTCGGTGTGCAATTGCAGGCTACCAGTTTTCAGCCCGAACTTTCTATAGTGGAGATCCTGAAATTATATGCGGGTATCCATGGTGTAGAAATGAATGATGAAAAGTTAAAGGCAATATTAGCCAATATTAAATTAGAAGATGCGGGTTCAAAACGTTTTGGACAACTTTCGGGCGGGCAACAGCAACGTGTTTCATTGGTGATAGCAATGATACATGAACCCCGGCTGGTATTACTCGATGAACCTACTTCTGGTCTTGATCCGCAGTCACGTCGTCAACTTTGGGAACGCATGGAAGCATTACGGGAAAAAGATCATGGTATCCTGCTTACAACTCATTCTATGGAAGAAGCCGAAGCTGTATGCGACCGCATTGCTATTATTGATCACGGGCAGATCATCAATATCGATACACCTGCGGCTTTAATAGAAAAACATCGTAACGATCCGGAAGTGATCAGTGCTTCACGTAAAGGAAAGATAACTCTCGAAGATGTGTTTATCGGCTTAACAGGAAAAGCTATTCGTTCATAACTAAACAAGCAAATATGCAAACCGCTATACCATCAACATCCGCTGTACTCTCTTCATTGCTTCGTGCCGATTTCACTACGCAATGGCGCAACAGGAGATCAGTTATGCTTGTCGTGCTGGTACCTCTTGTAATACTTATTTCATGGAAAGGATTGGTAGAAAAATTCGGAGGAACTTTTGTGCTTTCTAATTGCATTACTATCGGTCTGAATGCGATCGGGTTGATGGGTTATTCTAATGCCATTGCCCGAGACAGGGATAAAGGAGTGTTTCAACGTTTGCGTGTGGCGCCAATACCTTCATGGTCTATAATGATGAGCCGCCTGCTGGTACAATTAGCTATGATATTAATAGTAACCACAGCAATATTTGTGGTGGGTAACAATTATGATAAAATAAGTCTTAGTCCTTCCGGGTATTTATTAGGTTTTATAGCTGCTATTGTCGGGGGTGCTGTTTATCTCGCATTGGGACAAGCCATCGTTGGGCTTATAAAAAATCCGGAGACGGTTAATGCAGTTACACGTCTCATTTATTTTATTTTTATTATGATAGGGATGTTTGGAGAGTTGGGAATGCTGGGACATGAATTAGGAGAGGTGGTGAGATGGTCACCTTATGGCACTGTGAAACGATTACTCTCTGCAAGTATGGATCCCCATACCTGGACACAGGATACAACATTGTATCTATTAGCAACCATTGGTTACACAATAATTTTTACTACACTCGGCATTAAATGGTTTAAATGGAATACACGTTAAGATGACCCAACCGGGATTTATATAATTTGAAATTTTATCAACGTTGGACTCGGAGTTATAACCATTTATTTGTTGGTATGCTCAAGGCTAAGCGACATACCAACAAAGGCGTAAAGTTTACTTATTATAAGGCTCAAACTTTTTACCGTTCCAATAAAATAGATCGGGTATTAACTGATAAGGGCCGGTTTCCCATGCTTCTTTTGCTACTGCTCTCATTTTCTTAATTCCATCGGGGTCTTTACTGCCAGTTACAAGCAGCAAATCACGGGTAGGAATTGTAATAATTATATCTCCTTTAACCTGTATGTTTTCTTTTGTCCATATATCGGTTAGAAGAATCAAACTTGCCTCATAATTTCCGCCAGCAGTAATCATATAGTAACCTTTTTCTCCTAGCATTTCTATTTTGGGTAATACTGCATCAAGATTTCTGAAAGCTATTGGAAACAAGCTGTCTCTATTCAATCCAGATTCTTTGAACCTCTCTGTTGTAAAATAAGCAATCCCGTTTTCACCATCTTCTGCATAAACAATCACAAGTTTATCATTATATTTTTCATACACCAGGCTAACTTGTTCACTAGTCTTATTGGTTTGGTTAAGTGTTATGGCCATTTCATCTATATATGCAGCATCTTTGATAACAGGTATAATTTTATTTTTTTGAATAGGTTCTTCTTTTTTGTATAAGTCTGCGGATGACTTTAAATACATCTGGATTACAGATGCAAGAGAGTCGGGTTCGTTTTTATAAGAAGTGTATGCATTATTCAAATAGTGAATAAAATCCAACTCATTGGATTTAGCATGAATTTCAAGATTCTGTTTAATGGTGTAAGTAATTTCAGGATGATATTTTTTTAGGGAATCAGAATATATCTTTGTGAATTCCTTTTCGGAGATAAATTTGCCCTTATTTTTTGTGTTCTCATTACCGCAACTACAAAAAGGTATCATCACTGATAAAAAAAATAATAGTTTGATCATATGTTTAAAAAAATAGTTTTAAATAATGAAGGTCAGATATTTCTTTGTTGGTATGCTTTGCAAAGCCGGGTCTCTTAGATATTAATCTCGTTCTGTCTTTGTTGATTTTCTCTCGCTTTTCTTGCTTCCGACGGAATTACTCCATAATTCTTTAAAACTTTCCATTCATAGTTATGTCGAATGCTAATCTGCTTAAAAATCTGATAGCCAAATTCTGCGATTTTAATTATACCTCTTGAAAAATCTTGTCTCTCTGCAACTATATGAATATCCTTATTATTTTGATTGATTGCATTTGGAAATAAATATTTAAGTACCTCAAAATGATATTTTGTCCAATTATCTATCTCTTTGTTTTTAATAATATTTTCTGAATGGACAATTGCATCTCTACATGTTGCGAGGACAGTCCAAAATTCTTTGAAATGAATTATAACTAACACTTTCTTACCATCTTCAGTGAAAATTTTCCTGGCCAGTTTTAATAACTTGTCTCTTTTTAAATTTATGGAGCGATAAAATTGAATTTCATTATTAATTTCAAATCCGCTTTTTTTACAAAAGATTTCATCTATTGATAATTGATACGATATGAAATCCTTAAGGAGTGATTGTAACTTTTCAAAGGCTTGTGAAAATTGGTAACAACAGTCATAACTAATCAATCTGTTTATTTCCAAGCTAAAATCCTCTTTGCGAATAATTCTATCTGATCCTGTAGGATAATTTATCTTCCAACCTTTATCATCTGGACCAGTCCAATCACCAATAATAAGAGCATTAAAGAACATGATTGTATTTTCTTCTTTTAGTGTTTCAAAGTTTTTAATCGATCCTTTTAAACTTGCTTCTACTAAGGATTGACTTTGTTGAAGTAACACTAACGAATCAAAGAATTTTTTAAGAAAGTCTTCTAATGGATTTTTATTCACTTCATTTAGAGTTAAGTCTTAGAAAATGATGTAAAACTAAGATAGTTGAAAAGAATTACAGAACCCTGAACGGAGCGTCGCAACAAAGGCTCAATCAAGGTACAAAAGCCGGCTACATAATCCCTTCTCTCTCGCCGCTTTTCGTTACCTTCGCCACCTCGAAAAATGAGGTAAATAGTACATGAAGAACATCCGAAATTTTTGCATTATCGCACATATTGACCATGGCAAATCCACCTTGGCAGATCGTCTTTTACAAAGCACAGGCACCATCAGCGACCGTGATATGATGGACCAGGTACTTGATGATATGGACCTTGAAAGAGAGAAGGGAATCACCATTAAGAGCCATGCGATACAGATCAATTATAAACATAAGGACGGCAAGGAATATATCCTGAACCTGATCGATACTCCCGGTCATGTGGACTTTAGTTATGAAGTGAGCCGGGCACTGGCTGCCTGCGAAGGCTGCCTGCTGTTGGTGGATGCTACACAGGGTATCCAGGCGCAGACCATCAGTAACTTATACCTAGCTATTGAAAATGACCTTGAGATCATTCCTGTCATCAATAAAATTGATATGGATGGGGCAATGGTAGATGAAGTGACGGATCAGATAGTTGATCTTGTAGGTTGTAAACCGGAAACAATTTTACTGGCAAGTGCAAGAACAGGATTAGGTGTGCCGGAGATCATAGATTCAATTGTTGAAAGAATTCCTGCACCTGAAGGCGACCCTAATGCGCCGCTGCAGGCACTGATCTTTGACAGTGTATTTAATTCTTTTCGTGGCATCATTGTTTACTACCGGATCCTGAATGGCAAAATAAAGAAAGGAGATAAAGTAAAATTTGTTTCTACTGACCAGGAATATGATGCAGATGAAGTAGGTATTTTGAAATTGAAAATGTCGGAAAGGAGTGAAGTACAATGCGGCGATGTGGGTTATATCATCACTGGTATCAAAGTAGCGAAGGAAGTAAAAGTGGGAGATACCATCACTGTTGCATCAAATCCTAACCCGCAAATGGTACAGGGTTTTGAGGATGTAAAGCCGATGGTATTTGCCGGCATTTTCCCGATAGATACCGATGACTTTGGAGAGCTGCGAGATTGTATGGATAAACTGCAGCTGAATGATGCTTCATTGACTTATGAATTGGAAACATCACAGGCACTTGGCTTTGGTTTTCGTTGCGGCTTTTTAGGATTGCTGCACATGGAGATCATCCAGGAAAGATTAGAAAGAGAATTTAACCAGACGGTGATCACTACTGTTCCTAACGTTGGTTTTATTGCTTATACAACAAAAGGAGAAACGGTGACTGTAAATAATCCTACTGAATTTCCTGACCCTGTAAAGACTGAAAGGATCGAAGAGCCTTTTATCAAAGCCCAGATAATTTCTAAGCCAGAATATATCGGCAATATCATGACACTGTGTTTGGGTAAAAGAGGCATTCTTATTAACCAGCATTACCTCACGCCAACAAGAGTTGAGCTGTTGTTTGAAATGCCATTGACCGAGATCGTTTTCGATTTTTATGATAAGCTAAAATCGCAAACCCGCGGTTATGCTTCTTTCGATTATCACCCGATCGGCTATCGAGAAAGTGATATTGTAAAAATGGATATTTTGTTGAATGGTGATAAAGTGGATGCATTAAGTGCATTGATACATCGCAGCCGTTCACAGGATTTCGGAAGGAAGCTTTGTGAGAAATTGAAAGAGCTGGTTCCCCGCCAGCAATTCCAGATAACTATACAAGCTGCTATCGGCGCTAAGATCATTGCCCGTGAAAATATTTCGGCAATGCGAAAAGATGTTACTGCTAAATGTTATGGTGGTGACGTAAGCCGTAAACGTAAATTGTTGGAGAAACAAAAAGAAGGTAAGAAGCGTATGAGGCAGATCGGAACTGTGGAAGTGCCACAGGAAGCGTTTTTGGCGGTGCTGAAGTTGGATGAATAAGGAAGCCTGATTTTTTACTTCTAAGTTTTCAGTTAATCTAATTTTCCCGGAAGTTTATATAAATAATAAGTTTGCCAGGGGGCTTCAACCAAATGTTGGTCGGTTGTTTTCTTCAGTAGTTCAATATGATAATATTTTACTGAGTCAGCAGGTAGTTCAAGTATCGTTAAGTAATAGTAGTTATTATATCCAGAATGGTCCTTTGTTAGGTCTATTACATTTTGTACAACACCAGGATTAAAAATGCCTGATACTCTTTGTTGATTCCATATTACATAGCTTCCCCATCTATTGTTATCGGGCATATACATAGACCTAATATGCAAATAGGGCAAAATGCCAACTCCGATATTGCCAGGATGGCAAGCTATAAATGTTGATGAATCAGGGCGTATGTCATTATTTATAAAATATGCCATTTCTTGGATATAGTCACTATAGTTTTTTATCTTATTTATAGATAATCGTACTGCAGCTGCGCTCATCAGGATCAGGATGGAGAAAAGAAAGAGATGGGTCTCGGTTTTTTTATTTTTTTTGAAACCATCTATCCATAGAAACATAAGAATACTCAAAATCAGAAAGAAATGATGTCGAAGGTCGCCTTGAAATTTGAAAAGAAACAAGGCGAATAATGTAATTTGAGCAGACAAAAATCCGTATAGCAGAAACCTATTTTTAAAACTAATTATTATTTGTGTGAGAACTACAAAATAAATAAGAACGCTTAAAAAAGGTGAGCCAGTTATCATAGAGGCCATCCTGTTGTCCCCTAAAGTAAATTGAAGTTTGAATCCTAAGTGTTCCCTGGCAAGATCGTTAGGAGGATACACTTGTATAATTGCTAACATAATTCCAGCTCCTATCAGCAGCAAAGCTTTACCATCTGTTTTATTCTTTAAGAAAACTCTGTTTAGAAAAAGAAACAATGCGAAGCCCGAGGCAAGAAGGGCCGAAGGGATGTTAGTATTAGCAAAAAGAAAAAAGACAAATGACCAAAGCCACCACTTATTATAAGATTTCTTATAAAGCGTGAGTGCTGTGAATAACAGGCAGATACTTAAAGCATAACTTCTTGCATTAATGGAATATTCAGTAAGAAAAATATGAATAAACGGAAATATCAGTCGTATAAATAACGGGAAAGGTGCAAACCGCAACCAAAGGAAAACAGCAGTGATAGCAAACAAATAATTCAGAAAATAAATGACCTGGAAATGCGCCCCGGATTTGGCCAATGGAAATAATAGTGTATACCATAATCCTGGATGTCCTTCGTATCCAAGTAAAGAATACATTTTCCATAGTGACCCCGAATCCCTGGCAATAAACCAAGCCTGTGTTTCATCACCATCAATTGAATGATAGAATTGAAGAATGCCAGTAATCACGATATACAGACCAAGCGTTATGATGAAAACAATTTTCTTATTCCTTATAAGAAAACTTTCAATGAGGTTAAAGTATCGGGCAATCGTATTTTTGAATGCTGGTGACGCCCATAATAAAATAAAAAAAAGCAGGCATATGCAAGACTTGATGAAGGTAATAAGCATTAATCTTGATTTATTTTTCTTCCAAATAAGACTCTTCTGTATTAATTGCCCAGATTGAAGACTTATCTGTATCTCCTTTTATAATTTTATTTACTGCTTCCATGGCCGTCAGCATAGAGTGATCCTGGTTATTATACCGATGCATACCATTTCTCCCAACAAGAAACAGGTTTTTATAGCAGTCAAGATAATTACGTAACAGATCGATCTCATTGTATGAGCCAAAATATCCCGGGTACGCTTTTTCAACCTTTATTACCGTTCCATCAATTACCACATTATCTTCTATGATGCCTATTTTTATTAGTTCCTTTTCAGCAAGGTTTAATAATTCTTCCTCAGTCATTTGCCAAAGGGTGTCATCTTTCTGACAGAAGTATTCTAATCCTAACCAAATGGTCTCCGGATCATTTACCATCCAGGGACTCCAATTATTAAATATCTGTAATCTTCCAAGTTTTACATTCTTTTCCTGGATATATATCCAGTTATCCCTGACCATGTTGCCATTTTTATCCTTCAGTTTTAATTTTTTCACTAAAAGCCCGATGGAAATAAACTCCCGATATTCCAGGCCATCGGCTACTTGTTTTATTTTTCCCTTCGGTGTAGGTTTTAATGCATTCATCAAATCTTTTATTGGCATCGTTGATATAAAAAAGTCGGCTGAAATTGTACGATTGCTACTATTATTTTTGTCAACTATTTCCACATTTTGAATAGTATCCTCGCCAATGTTCAATCCTGTTACTTCATAATTGTATAAAATAGTACCGCCTTTTTTAATAATATCATCTGATACTCTTTCCCAGAGCTGACCCGGCCCATACTTTGGATACAAAAATTTTTCAATAAAGCTGGTTTCTGTTTCTTTCTGCTGTACATCATTTTTCCTTTTTTTCTTTATAGCATTTGTAATTATTGCCGAAACAGAAACTCCCTTGATCCGTTGTTTTCCCCATTCAGAAGGAATTTTTTCCGCCTCAATCCCCCATACTTTTTGAGTATAAGCTTCAAAAAAAGTCTTATATAATTCTTTCCCAAAGCGGTTAATAAGGAAATCTTTCAGCGTATTCTCAGGTTTTAAAGGGGAGATTTTTGAAACGAGATAACTCAAAATAATTTTGAAGGTACGTTGTACACCAAGTTTTCTAAAAGTACTACCGCTCAATTTTATAGGATAAGGAAATAGCTGATTTAAAAAATAGATTCTCGAGTTCCGCTCTCGTACGAGCATAACATCATCGGAAGTTGTATCAGCAGAGAAATTAGAATTTTTAAATGTCCTGGATTTGTTTTGATAGCTGATCTTAACTTCCTCATCGGTCCCACTTTCCAGTGGCAGGATCTTCAACCACCATTCCAGCACCTTATCAGATTTTGAAAAAAACCTATGACCGCCAATATCAATTCGGTTACCCTTATAATTTACTGTTCTGCTTAATCCTCCTGGTATATCCAGCTTTTCTATTATGATAGGAACGAAATCTCCGGTTTTTATCAGTTCATAAGCTGCAGTTAATCCAGCTGGGCCGGCCCCTATAATAAGCACTGTTTTTTTGTTCATAGATTAAGATAGTAACTACAGGGTCTTGCTTTTTTTAATTATTCGCCCAATTAATTATGATGCTTATTATGATTTGTTTCATGAAAGCTTCCGTCGGGACGAAGTTAATCAAATTTCATGCTTCAGTTGAGTGATATCCAATAGCACTCAATGAGTAATGGTGAATAGTGAATAAATAGTTGAAGGTGTCTGTATGGCATCTTTTATATTGCATAATGCTGCGCAAAAAGGGTGTGCATTTTTATTTAGTACTTGTACTATTTGCTGTTTATCTTATCAACGGTCTTATAGCTATTCCACGCAATTCAGTTACTTATGATGAAATGGATCATTGGAGCTACGGTAAGAGAATATTGATGCGCAAAACAGATAAAATTTATCCTTTTGATGATGCCAGCACAATGCCTATTTCCGGCATAAATGCATTACCAAGAGCAGTGCAGCAATTGAGTAACCCGGGTTTATTAAAAACGGATGGTGGTTTTAGTGATATCATGAATGGTCGCTATGTTACATTGATCGTTTGTCTCCTAACCGGTTTTTTTATTTATACCTGGTCAAAACAATTGTTTGGCGAAAAGGGGGGGGTACTGTCTTTGTTCTTATTTGTTTTTTGTCCTAACCTGAATGGACATGCAATACTTTTAACAACAGACGCATATACAGCATTGTTTACAATTTCTACAGCCTATTATTATTGGAAGTTTATAAAAAATTCAGGATGGAAATTTTTTCTTGCATTTAGTATTAGTTTGGCTTTCGCTCAGATCGCTAAATATTCTATGATCCATCTTTATGTTTTTCTTGCAATCGTTTCAATTTTTGTTTTAATAAAAAGAAAAACAATCTTCACAGGCTTTCGAAGAAACTTTGCCAGGTTAATTGTACTGAAGGTCATTATTATTTTCATAATAAATCTTGGATTTATATTTAATCACACAGGAAAAAGCCTGGATGAGTTGAAAATGACAAGTCAAGCTTTTACAAACCTTCAAAATTCATTTATAGGCTCAATTCCATTGCCAGTTCCCGAGCCATATATTGTTGGGCTGGATCAAACAACTTATATGAATGAATTAGGCGCAGGGGATCCAAATGTCTCTGGTGCCAATTATTTGCTTGGTGAAAAAAGAACCGCTACTGGTTTTTGGTATTATTATTTGGTGGTTTTTCTTTTTAAAACTCCATTGACAGCTTTGTTACTTCTAATAGCTGCAATTATTTTTTTATTTGTAAGAAAAAAGAAGGAAGGTCATCCAAACACAATGCTTTTTTTATTGGGATTGGTTTTTTATTTCTTTTTTGTATTAGGATTTCAAAACAATGTGCAAATTGGGATCCGTCATGTACTCATGGTTTATCCATTGCTGTATGTTCTTGGGGGATTTATTGTTCTGTTACCCTTTTATCAGAAGCGGGCAAAACTATTTTCATCTTTAGCAATTATTTATTCGCTTGCAACTTATTATTACTTTTTCCCAAATCTCATTTCTTATTCAAATGAATTGATACCAATAAAAAAAGATGCCTATAAAGTAATGGCTGATTCAAATCTTGATTTTGGACAGGGCGGGTATGCGTTGGAAAAATATCTAAAGTCTCATCCTGAGGTTCGGATAATCGGAACTAAGCCAGAACAAGGTAAATTTGTAATAGGAGTAAATGATTATCTTGATCTGAATGGCGATCATAAATATTCGTGGGTTTATGAGGTGAAACCTGATGAACAAATCGATCACTGCTTTCTTTTGATCATTATCCGGTAAAATTTTAATAATTGAACGACAACAAATCAATATTCGTCATCATTCCTTGTTACAACGAAGCAAGAGTGATCAGGAAAACTGTAACAGAAGTACTTGAAAAAGGTTATAGTGTTGTTGTAGTAGATGATTGCTCAAAGGACGGATCTAAAAAACAGCTGAAAGGTTTGCCTGTTTATTATTTACGCCACAGAATTAATATGGGGCAGGGGGCTGCATTACAAACAGGAATTGATTTTGCCAAAAGGAAAGGGGCAGAATATTTTGTAACCTTTGACGCCGATGGACAACATGATCGTAATGATATCGCTGGCATGGTCGATCTGATTCAAAAAGAAAAAAGTGATATTGTCTTTGGCTCACGTTTTTTACCCGGATCAAAAACAAATGTATCTGGCTCAAGAACTTTTGTACTAAATGTGGCGAGATATGTAAATTATCTGGTATCCGGAATCTTACTTTCCGATGCTTATAATGGCTTGCGGCTTTTTGATCGTAAAGCGGCCGAAAGCATTAAGCTGACCGAGAATAAAATGGCGCATGCAACACAAATACAGGTTCTGGCAGCAAAACATAAGCTTCATTATACTGAATACGCAAACAGCATCCACTATAACGAATACACAACCGGAAAAGGATTAAGAAATTGGGATGGTATAAAAATATTCTTTGAAATTCTTCTTTACAAAATTTTTCAATAATGACAATTATTCAGATTATCCTCACGATCGGCGTCGCCTTAATTGCGATCTATATGTATTTGCGGTTGCGCAGCAGTTTGTTTGATGTTATTCTGATTGTCCTTTTTTTTGCCCTTGGGATCTTCTTCGTCTTTTTTCCTGAATCAACTACAGATATTGCGCATTGGGTGGGAGTAAGCAGGGGAGCGGACCTGTTATCTTATTCTGGCATTATGTTTTTATTTTTCCTGATCCTGAAACTTTATTCACGATTAAGAAGAGTGGAACAAAAATTTACTGAACTAGTGAGAAATAAAAGTATTGAAGAGGCTGAAGAGTTGAAAAAAGAAAATTAATCACCACCCCCTGGTTTTTTTACTTTATTAACTTCGGATTTCTGCTTTAGTTTTTCTTCATTCCTATTTCCTTTAAAATCTAAAAGCGGATCACCAACCGGAGCTTGTCCATCTTCCAGTTTAAAATTGAAAACCTTATTTACATGAACCCATTGTCCATTCTGCCATTTGAAACCTTCGTAATCTCCATCAGGAACGTATGTCCATGGAAAATCAGGCTCATCGGTTTCCGATATCAAATGATCTAACAAGATCAATTTCAGGTCAGGTTCATAGTTCACATAGGTAGTAGCCTCTTTTTTATATTCTATGCTGAAGCGAGTTTGTGTTGGTTTTCTCAAACTGTCTTCCTTAAAACTAAAACCACCACCAAACACCGGTCTCTTTTTATCATCAAAAGTTAACACATCTATCCATTTCTTTTTACTTCGCAAACCTTCATGATCGATACCTAAAAGTGTATAATAATTTTTTCCCTGGTACTGGGTTTTAATAATGTTGTAATAAACTGCACCGATCCAACTTGTATCTCTGCAAATAGCCGTATAAGCATTGTCAGTCCATTCAGATTTATCAAGCAGGCGAAATCCTTTTAAAGACCCATCCGGGGTTCTCATTTGGATAAATCCCCTCTGCCAACCAGAGTAATCATCTATTTCAACATACCATGTAAATATTCTGAAGCTACTGTCAGGGGCGTATAATTTTGAAATGCCAAGTACAGAATCAAAAGGATAATAAAATGAGTTCTTGACCTGCAAGGCCCTGATAAATGTTGGCACAAAATCTTTATAAGCAAGCAACCTGCCCACTTCCAAAGTATCAAGGATCATAAACCTGGCAATTTGCTGCAATGAATCTTCTTTGGTCTCAAGCGTTTTTTTATCGGTCTTAGAAATGAGTTGCGAGGATCCCTGGATAGAGGAAATAAGTAAAACAATAACTGTTAGAAAGGAAAGGATCGATTTTTTCACAGAATTCAACATTGGTATTTGATTACGAAGTTACACTGCTTTTACCAGACGTAGAATAACGGAAAATAGTTCCGGGTATTTTATAACTTTTTATAAAGCTTTTGCAAAATCGGAAAGACTGTTGAACCTGAGATCAATATTTGGGTGAGGAAAGGGGGTTTCGGGGTGGGTAGAGGCAATATATACCGAGTACATACCCGAATATTTTCCAAAAAGCATATCACTTGGTTTGTTTCCGGCTATGATGGATCTGGCAAGATCAATTTCTGGAAAATCCTTTTTAGCGCTAAATGCCATACCGGGATTCGGTTTTCGATAGATAGCTTTTGAGTCAATGGCAGTACAATAGTAAATACCATTAATACGTCCTCCGGCATCTTCTATTTCATGCTGCATATTTTGATGAATGCCCAAAAGATCTTCTTCAGTCATAAGTCCTTTGCCAATACCGCGTTGATTGCTGACAACAATTATTGTCCCGAACTTTTCGGCAAAAATTTTCAAAGCATCTTTTGCTCCTTCATAGAATCTAAATTCCTGCCAATTGCGGATATAATCATCTTTCTTTTCATAATTAATGACGCCATCTCGATCAAGAAACAATGTCCATTCCTTATCGATATCTTTTAATTCAAGAGGAGGTTGTTTTAATTCTTGCTGCATTCGAAAATAATCTTCTGGGATACCAATATCAATAAAATATTCGTCCTGCACAGAGCCATATATCTTTCTTGTTTCAAAATATTTCTCCAAATAATCTTTTTCAAAAGAAAATTTTCCAGGTAATTCTTCAGCTAGAAACTGTTCTGTGTTTAAGATATAGACACCCCCGTTTATCAAACCATCTTTATAGAATTTCTTCTCTTCAAAACTTTTTACGGAATCATCTTCATTCAATTCTACTACGCCATAACGATCAAAATTTTCCATTGGCTTCAGCAACAATGTACAATCAGATTCCTGTTTAGTATGATCTGCAAATGCCTTTTCAATGTCGGCCTTAAAAATGGTATCACCATTTACAACTAAAACAGTTTGCTCAGAAGTTTTATAACAGGAAGCAAGAATTGCTCCGCCTGTACCTAATGGCTCTTTTTCGATCAAGCATTGGAAATCGAGAGTAGAAAATTCTTTTTGCAAATAGTCCTCAACCACTTCATGTTTATAACCGAGAGAAAAAATAAACTTTTCAATTCCCTGGCTGCGCAAATAATTGATGACATAAAAAAGAAATGGTCGTCCATTCACCGGCGCCATACATTTAGGGAGATCGGGGATCGTAGATTTTAACCTGGTGCCTAACCCGCCTGCAAGTATGATGGCTTCTTTGATCAATTTTAAATTGTGGATTGCTCTGAAGGAGCTCCTTTGGAGCAGATTTCGGGTTTATTTAGCAAAATATTTTTCTTCAACTAATTGGCAAATTATATGGCCAACCATAATATGGCTTTCCTGTATTCTCGGCGTATCAGTTGATGGAATATTGATCAAATGATCGCAAAGTGGCCTCATCTCGCCGCCACTCTTACCAGTAAATCCTATTGTGATCATTTCTTTTTTCTTTGCTGTCTTAAATGCTTTTAAAATATTTGGGGAATTACCAGAAGTTGATAACCCCACTAATACATCACCTTGCACACCAATTCCATCGATCAATCTTGAATAGATCTCATCAAAACCATAATCATTGCCAACAGCAGTTAAATAAGAAGTATTGCAATGCAATGCTTCAGCAGGCAGGGCTTTCCGGTCAGTATAAAATCTTCCCGAAAATTCCGCCGCCAAATGCTGTGCATCAGCAGCGCTGCCGCCATTGCCACAGAAATAAACTCTTTTTCCATTACGAAATGCAGTTACAATTACGTCAACACTCGCAGCAATAGTTTTCAGCAATCCTTCATTTTGTAAAACTGATTGCTTGGTATCAATTGAAGCCTTAATTATCTTTTTAATTTTATCCATCAATTTTTAATTATAATTTTTTTATTCAGATCGTCCATGTCGCCAACCCATGTTCCACAAACTGGTAATTGCGGGTCTTACCTCCAAATTTCTCTAAACTTTGCATCACAGAATATTTTGTATTTCCAGGGCAATAAAAGATCATAAAGCCGCCACCACCAGCTCCTGAAATTTTTCCACCCGATGCACCGGATGCTTTTGCTGTTTCATAAATATCTTCCATCAATGAATTGCTGATCCCTTCGGCCATTTTTCTTTTTTGCTGAAATCCAAAATCAAGTATCTCGCCAATTTCATTTAGCCTTCCTTTCAGCAAAGCCTCTTTCATCATCATTGCCTGTTGCTTCAGTTGATGCATTGCTTCTATCGAACTTTCTTTTTTTCTTTCTACATTCTTCGCCTGCTGTTCAATTATTTTTCCTGAATCACGATTGGTGGCGGTATAATACAACAACAAATTATTTTCTAATTCAAACAGGTATTGTTGTTTTATACGCAACGGATTCACCACCACTTTATCATTTTCATAGAACTCCATATAATTTACGCCACCAAAAGTTGCCGCATATTGATCTTGTTTGCCACCGGCTAACTTCAGATCTTTTCTTTCAATATCATAAGCATAATGCGCCATGTCATATTCTCCGAAAGCAAGCCGCAACATTTCTGCAAACACACCAATAATGGCAACAACAAGAGTAGAAGAAGTACCAAGTCCCGAACCCGCTGGTGCATCAACATGAGTTGAAAGTTTAAAACCACCCTGCAAGCCATGATCCTTTTGAATCCGGTTATAAACTCCTTTCAGCAGATCCAGCTTTCCATTTACTGGCAATTCTTTAGACCAATCAAAGATCAATTCTTCCTGCCTGTCTGTTGCTGTCAAAATAATTTTTTTGTCGGGTAATGGTTCCAATGTAGCATGTGCATACAATGAAATAGTGGCATTCAAAATTGCTCCGCCGTATAAGTCACTGTACGGACTTACATCGGTGCCGCCACCGGCCAATCCAATTCGTAAAGGTGCTTTGCTGCGATAGATCATGAGAGTTGAAAAAAATAATTATGGGAGTCAACTGTATTACTACTTTCATCGTCTGTTGTGTCACTCACTTGTACGTTTGGTAATTCCTTCGGCAAGTTTTGTAACGGCGTTCACAAGATTGCTCCAGCTATATTTTTGTTTTTCTGTGCGAAGATGCGGAATAAAATAATTCTCTCCTAATTGATAAAATCGAAGAATAGCATCAGCTATAGCTTGCGGAGTTGGTTCGGCGATGAGCCCAACTTTTTCGTGTGGAACCAACGAAGCAAGTCCACCGACATCTGTAACCACCATTGGCTTTTCAAAATGATAGGCGAGGGGAGTAACACCGCTTTGTGTTGCATTACGATAAGGCTGGATCACTACGTCAGCAGCACATAAGTAATTGCGAACTTCAGAATCGGGGATAAAATCTGTTTTTAAAATAAGCTGATCCTTTATTTTTAACTGATCGATCAGGTCAAGGTATTGTCTTTTGTCTTCATAAAATTCCCCTGCGATCATTAGCTTTATCCCGGCTTTCTTTATTCTTTCATCAGCCATGGCCTGTAACAAAATGTCAAGTCCTTTATAATATCTAATGAACCCGAAGAACAGAATTATTAATTCTTCATTTTTAAGTTTTAAATTCTCTCTTGCAACATCTTTTGATAATGGGCTGCCGAAATTATCATACAAAGGATGCTGGATGATTTTTCCCGGCTTGTTTTTCTGAAATAATCGAAGATCAGCCATCACTTTTTCACTCATGGTGATAAACGCATCGCAACTTTTTAAGAAATAACTGGTGAATGTAGTATCCCCGGGCCGGTGTTCATGTGGGATTACATTATCAGCAATGCAAATGATCTTTGTATGCTTGTTTTTTTTTACTCTTCGTAAAATTGTTCCAAGTGCAGGCCCCATTAATGGTATCCAAAAGCGAACAACAATAATATCCGGTTTTTCATTTTTTAATTTATTACCTACACTTATCCAGTTTAAAGGATTGATGGAATTGATGAGTGAACGGATCACCAAACCTTCTGGTGCAGGTTCATCTGTGTATTGTGATTTTCCCGGAAAAAAAATACGTGGATATTGTAAAGAAAAAGAGCAGATCGAACATTCATGGCCAGACTCTATGAATTCTTTTGCGAGCCGCTGATTAAACGTAGCTAATCCTCCCCGCAACGGATGGCCGGGTCCTATGATGATAACCTTGCTCATTAAACTCCGACCTTCTTTTCAATGAGATAAGAATTTCTTCCCGGCGCATTCCTGGAGATGAGCTCACCGATAAAACCAGAAAGAAAAAGTTGAACACCGATGATCGTTGTAGTAAGTGCAATATAAAATCCCGGTTTATCAGTTAGGGTTGACTCTGGGTCAATAAATTTTTTTATGATCAGGAATATCGAAAGTCCAATACCAACTAAGAAGAATATTGAACCCAGTAATCCAAAAAAATGCATGGGCCTTTTTCCATATTTACCAACAAAAATGATCGAAGCAAGATCCAGCGGTCCATTAACAAACCGGCTTATTCCAAATTTACTTACCCCGTATTTTCTTGCCTGGTGCACCACCACTTTCTCACCTATCTTTTTAAAGCCCGCCCATTTTGCAAGAACAGGGGTATAGCGATGCATCTCACCATATACTTCAATGCTCTTTACAACATTCTTTCGATATGCTTTTAAACCGCAGTTAAAATCATGCAACTTGATACCCGACATCCATCGTGTGGCAGCATTATAAAATTTGGAGGGGATGTTTTTAGTTAAAGCGTTATCATACCTTTTTTTCTTCCACCCGCTGACAAGATCATAACCATCTTCAATGATCATACGGCGCAGTTCAGGTACTTCATCCGGGCTATCCTGCAAATCGGCATCCATTGTGATGATCACATCACCTTGTGCTGCACGAAAACCTTCATTCAAGCCTGCAGATTTTCCATAGTTACGTTGAAATTTGATTCCTTTAATATTGGGGTTTTTATTTCTAAGCTCTTCTATAATATTCCAGGAATTATCTGTGCTCCCATCATCTACAAAAATTATTTCATAGGAATAATTATTTGCATTCATTACACGGCTGATCCATTCACTGAGTTCCGGCAGTGATTCTTCTTCGTCTTTAAGTGGTATAACGAGTGAAATGTCCATCAAATGCCCCCTTGTTGAGAAAGTGGGTTAATAGGTTTTTTCTTAGCAACTGCAGCGCCAATAAGTGATGCGATACTTCCCCAAATAAGAGTTCCAAAAATGGTAACACCTATTGTTATAGGCCAGAAAAAATTTTTCATCGCATTTGTAGCCTGCTCCATTTTGTCGTCATCTAGTCCCCGTTTTTCCATCTGTGCGGCTTGCATTTCAAATATCTTTTCTTTCATATCAGGAAAAAGAATTGTAAGGGAAAGTATTGTGTAAACCAACATAATGATTGCTATCACTGCGCTTATTTTAAAACCATGTAAAAACACATTACCAAAAGTTACAAAACCCTGTTTTTGATTAGCAAAATGAATGCAGGCAATTATTAAAGCTGCAAGCATCACTAAGTTTACCACCCAGCTATACCAGATGGTGCTTAAACCAAGACCAGTAAAATAACCTGCTATATGGAGAATTATAACGATTAAGGAAATTAGCAAGCCTTTGATCTGCGGTGACATAATTTTAGTTTCTTCCATGATTGTTGATTTTATGGGTTCAAATGTACTTGGTCTTTATTAATTATCCCGATTACTTTACCGGTGAATTTTTTACCGACAAAAGGCGAGTTCTTTGATTTAGATTGAATATTACTTTTTTCATAAACCCATTCGGCTTCCGGACAAAACAAAGTCAAACATGCTTTTTCATTTTCCTTTATTGTTGCGGCATTTAGCTTCAATAGTTTTCTTGGATTGGCCGATAGAAATGCGACAGCTTTATCATCCTTTAACTTTGGTATACTTGTTTTTAAAACAGCATAAGCGGTTTCCAAACCAGTCATTCCATTTTTTGCATATTCAAATTCGGTTTCTTTACTATCTGCTTCATGTGGCAGGTGATGTGTAGCAATGCAATCAACCGTGCCATCTTCAATTGCTTTTTTGATCGCATCCCTGTCTTCAGCACTCCGCAAAGGAGGATTTACTTTTAAGTTGCTATCATATTCTTTTAGATCATCATCTGTAAAATATAAATGATAGGGAGTAACCGAACAGCTTATATTAATGCCTCCCTTTTTACCTCTGTCAATATATTCAAGTGATTTTTTTGATGATAATCCTGTGAAATGTAGTTTCGATTCAGCATATCTCGCCAGTTTAATATCTCTTGCAACTATTAATTCTTCCGCCATTGAAGGTTTACCAGGCAACCCAATTTGTGTTGAAACAATTCCTTCATGCATTAATCCATGTGCATTAATACTTTTGTCATCCGGCAATTGAATGATCATTCCATCAAATGCTTTTACATACTGTAAAGCTTTTACCAATAGACCAGCAGATTGAATACAATTGAGGCCATCACCAAAAGCAATGGCGCCACTCGTTTTCATATCATACATTTCTGCAAGCTCTTTTCCTTCTGCATTTTTTGTTACAGCACCAATTGGGTGTACACTAACAGCCAATGATCTTGATTTCTGTACGATATACTCCACCTGGCTTTTAGCGTCGATAGTCGGTTTTGTATTTGGAATAACCAGTACATCCGTAAATCCGCCGGCAGCTGCAGCAAAACAGCCAGATTCAATGGATTCTTTATATTCATAACCCGGGTCCGCAAAGTTTGCGAACATATCAACCCAGCCAGGCGAAACGCAAAGTCCATCAATTGAAATTTCCTTATCAGCTTTACCCGTTAAATTCTTACCGATCCTCTTAATGATTCCGTTTTCGATGAAAATATCTGTGACTTGAGAATTGAAAGGAGAATTGGGATCAATAACCCGTGCATTCTTAATGAGTAGGTTCATTAAGCGGCGAAGATAAAGGTTGTTTTTGATTCGAAGAAATTGGATGAATTGCAATAACGGATGGCAACCAGGGGAATATAACCTTATCAAACTGCTTGCTATGTAGCAACATTTCTATTATAACTCCCAACCAATTGAAAACGCTAATACATAGTCGGTTTCTTTTCCTTTAACAGCAGGCCGGTTATCATAGTTCAACGTAAATCCTACCTTAATATAAAAATCTAGTGGCAGATCATATTTTGCATCAAAGTTAAAATCAGTACGCCACCTGCCATTTTCTGTCAAACTTGGATAAACCCAGATATTGTTGAAAAGACTCAGATCTCCAATATCAAAAAGATTAAGTTCTGAACCAAAGTAAGCCTCAAGACTGCTTCTGTCCGCCGTTCCATTAGTAAAACTCTCGTTATTAAAAGACAACCCTGTACCAAGGCCCCAGTATTGTTTATTGGTATGAACAATGTATTTACCGATCCCAAGTTTTCCAGTTGACCTGAGATTTAAAGCTTGCTCTGTATTGGAAAGAAAATTCAAGGAGGCAGCTAAGTACCAATCTTTCGGCAAATAATATTTTCCCGCAATTCCACCTTCGGTTCTTTTGGTATCCTTTACGCTATCCTGGCTTGATCGGGTATCATCATAAAATATATCAGTTTGCCATTTGTCAGCCAGGTAACCAATTTTGCTCCTGACATTGTATTGCTTCAGGTTATTTGCTTTAGTGAAGCTTAATCCCGCATCAATACTCGCATGAACCCGGCTCCAGAAATCTGATTTCAATCCTTTCAAATACACCATTTCCTCGAGAGTAGTTTCTGTTTTACTCCCATCGTCACCATTAATGATAATTTTTTTTCCTGCTTCAGCAGATTCAACTGTTCCATTAATTCTCTGTCCGTTTTTCAACGTGACCAGGAAATGGCTCTTGGAATAGATCTCTTTTATTCCAGTCCATTCAACTGTAAAGTCATTTTTTGAATAGTCTGTTTCAATGGTCAGGACGCCTTTGTCCATGGATTTGATTTCTCCAACAATTACATCTCCATTTTTTAATATAAGTGAGTCCTTCTGTGCGTGGGTAATAATTCCTAAAAACAGGCAAAAACTGATAAGTAGATTTTTCTTAAATCTCATAGCGGAATAGTTTAATGGTTTTTTAATTTGTGGCCTAAAACGTAAAAGTTAGGATTTCTTTCTGGAAAAAAAAATCCAGCGGAAAATCATCTATTATAAGATTCAATTAAATAATAAACGCTGAAACTTTCTATCCGGAAAATTTCAGCGTTTATTAAGTCGGGATGACTGGATTCGAACCAGCGACCCCGTCGTCCCGAACGACGTACGCTACCGGGCTGCGCTACATCCCGAAAAATAAATTACCAGGTCAAAAATAAAAAAGGCTCTTGATTTTTCAAGAGCCTTTTTTTGGTCGGGACGACTGGATTCGAACCAGCGACCACCAGCACCCCATGCTGGTACGCTACCGGGCTGCGCTACGTCCCGAATACATTAAATAATGCGGGCTGCAAATCTATGATTTATTTAGCTTGTTTAAAAACTGATTCCGATTGAAATAATAGATAGTTATGTTCAAAAGTAAAGGCATGACTTACTAATGAAACCTTTTTTATTCAAATTATATTACCAATTTATTAATTAGGAAAATATATTTTTGATATATAAACATCATATGGAAGTTTTAGCAATTACAATATTCCGACCCATTTTCCTGACTATAATCACATTTTTCCTTATCGTAATATTCTGCTTTCTTGGATTTAAACGAAGACAAAGTCGACTGAAAAAATTTACGGAAGACCAGATTGACATTAGTTTTTTTTCAGGATCAGTGTTGGGATTACTGGCCTTAATACTTTCATTTACTTTCAATATTGCTTTTTCAAGATATGATGCCCGCCGTCAAGTGATAGTTCAGGAGGCCAATGAAATTGGTACTACCATCCTGAGAACAAACTTATATCCTGATAGTATTGCCAGGCAGATGAAGGATGAGTTTAAAAAATATATTGATGCCCGTATAGCGTACTATGACGCAGGCACAGATATGACACGGGTGAGCGAGACTTTGAGTGAAGCAACTAAACACTCTGATAGTATTTGGAAAATAATTACACTGCAAACCAGGGATCCGACAAGTCTTATCCGTTCGAACCAAATGATCCCGGCAATGAATGATGTAATTGATATTGTCACAACAAGAGAGAAACTTCGAACTGCCTATATTCCCGATTCGATGCTGGCAGTTTTAGTGATATTGATCATTATTTGTAGTTTTATGATCGGTTTTAATATTAAGAACAAACGAACCGTCCCAGTTATTGCATTCGTGTTTGCGTTTATTATTAGTATCACTATTTTCCTGATCCTTGATCTTGTTCACTCGACATTTGGTTTGATAACACAGGATGCAGCAGAACAAAGCATAACTGCGCTAAAATCTTTAATCCCGTAATAATTTTTTTATACCCGAAAAGCACTCATCCATCAAATCAATATTATTTTTTGCAAAATGATCTTATGCTTTGAATTTTGTCAAAGACAAGAAAAACATGAATACATTAGAAATAAAAGAACCTTTTCGACTGGAGAATGGTAAAATTTTACCAGGACTAACTATTGCTTATCATAGTTACGGAAAATTGAATGCAGCAAAAGATAATGTGGTATGGGTATGCCATGCGCTAACTGCAAACAGTGATGTATTTGATTGGTGGCCGGATGTTGTTGGTGAAAACTGTGTTATAAACCCCAAAGATCATTTTATTATCTGCGTTAATATTATTGGTAGTTGCTATGGAAGTAGTGGGCCGCTAACAATAAATCCGGAAAATGACCAACCTTATTATTCTTCTTTTCCCGTTGTTACTATCAGGGATATGATAAATGCATTTATACTTGTTCGTAAAAAACTGGGCATTGAAAAAATAAAATTGCTGATCGGCGGAAGCATGGGCGGCTACCAGGTTTTAGAATGGTGCTTAATTGAACCTTCTGTTATCCAAAATAGTTTTGTGATCACTACATCTGCAGCGGAAAGCGCATGGGGTATTGCGATACATACAGCACAGCGACTAGCAATAGAAGCAGATCAAACATGGAAAGACAGATCAGCAGATGCTGGTAAAAATGGAATAAAAGCTGCAAGAGGTATTGGGATGCTTACCTATCGCAACTATAAAATATTTCACCAGAAACAGACTGATCCGGATTTTTCAAAAACTGATAATTATAAAGCTTCTTCATATATTCTTCACCAGGGGAATAAATTATCTGATCGTTTTAATGCGCAGAGTTATTGGCTGCTTACAAAATCAATGGATAGTCATAATATAGCTCGTGGAAGATTTGATTCACTTGAGGAAGCGTTGAAACAAATTCATCAACCAATGTTAGTAATCGGTATCGATAGCGATATACTTTGTCCTGTTCCTGAACAGGCATTTCTTGCAGAACATATTCCAAATTCCACACTTCATGTTATTTCTTCTGAATATGGTCACGATGGATTTTTGGTAGAAGCAGAAACTATCTCAAGACATCTATTTGAGTGGATGGAGAAGCATGAGATCTAATTGCTATATTATTTTATGGTTAAATTGTCATCGTGTTAATTGAGCAATAAACAATTTAGCCATTTAGCAGTTAAGCCACTTCCAATGCCTGCAAAATATCCTTTAAGATATCTTCTCTATGTTCAAGTCCGACAGAAATTCTTATTAATCCAGGCGTAATAGCAACAGCCTGTCTTTCTTCTTCAGTAAGTTTTGCATGTGTAGTACTTGCCGGATGTGATGCGATGCTTCTTGTGTCACCAAGATTTGCCGTCATTGATAACATCTTTAAACTATCAAGAAACTTCTTTCCTGCTTCAAGACCTCCTTTTAATTCAAAACAGAAAAGACCACCGCCATTCAACATTTGCTTTTTTGCAATTTCAAATTGAGGGTGAGAAGTAAGAAAAGGATATTTGACCGAACTGATCTTTTTATGGGCTTTTAATTGTTCAACGATCCACAATGCATTTGAAGTATGTCGCTCCATTCTTACATCCAATGTTTCCAAACTTTTACTTAGTATCCATGCATTGAATGGAGACAGGGCAGGGCCCGTATTGCGACTAAACAAATAGATCTCTTTTATCAATTCTTTTTTACCAACTATCACACCACCCAAAACCCTTCCTTGTCCATCGAGCCATTTTGTAGCACTGTGTACTACAAGATCAGCTCCGAGTGAAATGGGTAATTGTCCAAAAGGAGTTGCAAAACAATTATCAACATTCAAAATGACATTATGTTTATGTGCTAAGTCGGCCAGAGCTTTAATATCAAGGATCTCTAATCCAGGATTAGTTGGACTTTCCACATAGATCATTTTCGTATTTGGCCTGATATTCTTTTTCCATTCATCAATGTTTGCAGAAGCATCTACATAACTGTATTCAATCCCATACTTTGAAAGATATTTCGTGACGATATTATGTGTGCTTCCAAATAATGCACGGCAGGAAAGCAAATGATCGCCGCTTTTTAATAAAGCCATAAAAGAACCAAACACGGCACTCATACCTGATGCAGTTGCATAACCAGCCTCGGCACCTTCCAATGCGACCATTTTATCAGTAAACTCTTTCACATTTGGATTACTAAAACGACTATAAATATTATCATCACTTTCATCAGCAAATGCGGCACGCATTTCTTCAGATGTATCAAAACAAAAACTGCTGGTAAGAAAAAGCGGAACTGAATGTTCCATTTCATCTGTTTTATTCACCTGGGTCCTGATGGCTTTTGTATTCGGATGCATATTTTCTTCGATTGCTTTAAAATTTCAAAGTTAAGTAACGACGCTTAAGCTTGATTCTTTATTTTTATATAATGACACCCGAACGTCGTGAAAAATTACAATCAGTATTAAATAAACGCCAAAACGATATAACGATCGTTTTAGAAAATGTTTTTGATCCGCATAATATATCGGCAGTAATGAGAACCTGTGATGCGGTCGGTGTTCAGGAAGTCTATGTGTTAAATACAAAAATTCCTCGTCATAAGAAATGGGGGGCCAAAAGTTCTTCCAGTGCCGCAAAATGGCTAACCGTTTATCAATTTGAAAATGCAGAAGAATGCTTTTCTGAGCTCAGAAAAAAGTATTCAAAAATTTTAACTACACATTTAAGCAGCGATGCCGTAAACTTGTATGAAATAGATCTTACACAACCCGTAGCTCTTGTTTTTGGCAATGAACATAGCGGCGTTTCAGAAGAAATAAGAAAATTGTCTGACGGAAATTTTAACATTCCGCAGGCAGGAATTATAAGATCCCTGAATATAAGTGTAGCTTGTGCAGTAACTTTATACGAAGCTTTCCGGCAAAAAGCCTTAGCTGGCCATTATAGTAATGCAAAACTAAATGGTGATGTCCTAAAGGACCTGATGGATAAATGGGGCTATGAGGAAGAAAGTGATCAATAGCAAATGAAAATAAGAAACTATAAAATGATCAATAAGCCATCCTGGAATTTACTTTTTGTATTTGTATTGTTCTTTTCCTGCAGGCAAGCAAATTCTCAATCGATCCCAAAATGGAAAATAACTGATTTGCAAGAATACATTTCAAATAGCGATACTCCTACAGTCGTAAGTTTTTGGGCTACTTATTGCGGGCCTTGTACAAAAGAGATCCCTTATTTCCAGGAAGTGGTTAAGCAGTATGAAAAGAAAGGAGTGAAACTCTTATTGGTTAGTCTTGATTTTAAAGAATCATTTCCAGATAAGATCAGCAGTTTCGCTGATAAAAGAAAATTCACTTCACCCATTGTTTGGCTTGATGAAACAAATGCCGATTATTTCTGTCCAAAAGTGGATAGTAAATGGTCGGGGGTAATGCCCGCAACATTATTTATAAATAATAAAAAAGGGCATCGCAGCTTTTTCGAAGAAGAAATGTCAAAAGATAAATTTGAAACCGAGATAAAAAAGATCGTCAATGATCAATAGCTTTCAGACACTTCCTCAGTATCATTTTCAGCCTGCATTTTATTAAGCTTGTATAAGAACATGCTCCACGCTGCAATAGCAACAAGTGCTAATACAATTCCAATAAAACTACCATAATAGAAGCTGCGGGCAAGCAGGTAACCTGCAATTCCAAAAACAGAAAGAATAAGAGCTCTGTTGATAATAATCCTGGAGTTCATAAGCGAGGGTTTTATCCCGACTGTGCCGGGAGGTTAAAGAATTGGTGTGTGAGGGAACAAATTTTCAGCTTAGATTCAGTTTCCAAAATAATCCACACAAAAATTAAAAAAAATCCCCCGACCAGGTCAGGGGACATAAAAATTAGTTTTATGAAAGTCTATTCTTTTCTTTTGATCTGGCAGCCCATGGAGCGGGATTCCTTTACTGACACTTCTTTTCCAGCCGTAATTTCATCCATGGCCATTTTAAGGTGTTTGCGGTTCACACTTGAGGCATCACCCGGATTATCATCAATGGCGCCATGATAAACATGCTTGCCATCCGCATTAAACAAAAAGCACTCGGGAGTACGGTTGGCACCGAACTCATCAGCCAGTACATTATTGGCGTCAACTGCATAATACCATTTGTATCCCTGGGCAGCAGCATACGCCTTCATTTCAGAATAAGAATCTGCATCATCCCGCTGACCTTCATTGGAGTTAAGAAGAATAACTCCAATTTCTTTTGAAAGGGCATAATTGGCGGCTTCAATAGTTCTCGACTGATTCTTTATAACCCACGGACAGGTATTGCAGCTAAACATAACCAGCAATCCATTTTTCCTCTTGGCATCTTTCAGGGAAATTTCTTTTCCAGAAATATCCTTCAGTTTCAGTTCAGGTTTTGGAATACTGGCACCGATAGGCAATACCCCATTGAATGAGGTGAAAGCAAATGATAAAGCGGCAACTGCTATAAAAGCAAAAAGGATTTTTTTCATAGTTAAAAAGCTTAACGGTATAAAGTTCCAACTTTTTTTTGAAATTCTGTTAGCCGCCCGACACAGGATTTTTCCTCTGGTCAGCCAGTTTTCGCAGCGAAGAAATACTTACGTTTAGTTCGAATCCTATCAGCAGTACCAGGGAATTAAAGAAGATCAGCAACATAAGAATGAGAATAGTACCAATAGAGCCATACAGTTTATTATAGGTACTAAAATTGGCTACATAATAGGAAAACCCCAATGTAAAAGCGATCATCATAAATGTAGCAAGAATAGAGCCGGGGCTAATGAGTTTCCATTTCTTTTGCACGGCTGGAGCATGCTTGTAAATAAATGAAATAGTGAGAAAAAATAAAAGTATGATCACTATCCACCGCACATTAAAAATAATAGTTCTGATGGTTGGATCCTCAATACCCAGCCAGGTAAGAACAGTTCCTCTTAATATTAATGCAATAATAGAAAGCAATATGATCAAAAATACAATGAGGGTAAGCTTTATAGCTACCCAACGATCATGCATCATATGACGTTGAGTAAACCCGATATAATTCAATTTATTGAAAGAATTCATTATTCCGATCATTGCATTTGAAGAAAAGTATAATGCCAGCAAAAAACCAAAAGAAAGAAGACCTCCTTGTTGGTTAGATATAAAATCTTCTACAAAATCAATTATAGGTTGATGGTTTTGTTTAGCGGGAAATATGTCACGAATAAGGTCTTCCAACTGTGGAATGAACTCTTTTATCGGCAAATAAGGTACAAGTGTAAAAATAAAAATACAGGCAGGTGGTATAGCTACCAGTAAATTGAATGCGATGGATGCTGCTCTTTCATTAAGACTCGTTTTCTGTATTTGAATAAAAAAGAATCTGACAACATCAAAAAGTGGAATACCTGCGAAGCCAGGAATGAAAATATTCTTACTTTTCCGGATAACAAATTTTACCGGGAAAGATGTAATGAATCTCCGTCTTATCTGGGTAAGCAGATGCATTTGCTTTTAGTGGTTTGCTTTTCTGATCGAATCCTGCTTGTCCTGTGCTTCTGCGAATTTCTTTGCAAATTTTAAATGATCTGCATAGTTAGTTGAGTAAATATGCGTACCTGAAAAATCACTGTTCGCAACAAAATAAAGATAATCTGTTTGGGGTGCATTCAGGACGATATCAATTGTTTCAGGCTGCGGAGTACATATTGGACCCGGTGGCAAACCTCTGTTTTCATAAGTGTTATAGGGCGATTCAACTTTGAGATGTTTATAATAAAGTCTTGTAAGTGCAAAATCTCTTAAAGCGTACTTTACAGTAGGGCAGGACTCCATTTGCATATTTTTATGCAACCTGTTTAAATATACACTTGCTATTTTTTCTTTTTCACTTTTAAGATTGACCTCTTCATCAACTATGGAGGCAAGTGTTGAAACCTGGATTGGATCAAGCTGAATATTACCAGCTTTCTTTTTTCTTTCATCATTCCAGAATTTCTCCCAATGATCATATAATTTTTGATAAACTTTTTCGGGACTGCTGTTCCAAAAGAAAGAGTAAGTATCAGGCATCACTACTGCCATCACTGTATTACTGTCAACTCCGAAATTTTTTAATGAATCATTATTTGTCAAAAATTGAAAGGCAGCTGATGAATCGAATTCAAACTGCTGACCAAGTTTGCGGGCAAAGTCTTCTTTCAATCTCAGTTTGGTGATGACAAGTTTTACAGGTGTTTGTTTTCCGTTTTTAAGAACACGGATCAAATCAAACAAACTCATGCTTTTTTTGATCTCATATTTTCCCGCTTTTACAGAATTAAATTTCATTGCGCCGGCTACCCAATCAAACCAGCGTGATGATGCAATGATTTTTTTTGAAATAAGGTCTTCCTTTACTTGTCCAAA
>Ga0207686_10000379_pt1 | contig 30995 bp, 26 predicted proteins | sample KBSM24metaG_FD_184396 | JGI IMG/M metagenome (GOLD analysis project Ga0207686, IMG submission 184396) | Miscanthus rhizosphere microbial communities from Kellogg Biological Station, Michigan, USA - KBS M2-4 metaG (SPAdes) (version 2) | ecosystem: Host-associated > Plants > Roots > Rhizosphere >...
GCTGCCAGTAATACTTACTAACCCTTCAACATATTTCGAAAAACCTTTTAAAGCAGCTGACCCGGCTGCTTTATTTCTTATAACCTGTTATTCTTTATATCATCAACAACAGCAGGATCGAGTAAAGTTGTAGTATCACCAAGATTAGAAACATCACCTTCGGCTATCTTTCTTAAAATACGTCGCATGATCTTTCCGCTTCTTGTTTTTGGCAAGCCGGAAACAAATTGAATTTTATCAGGCTTTGCAATGGGACCAATTATTCTTGTTACAGTTTGTAAAATATCCTGTCTTCTCATATTTTCATCACCATGATGACCATTATAAATAACATAAGCATAGATACCTTGTCCTTTTATATCATGAGGGTAGCCAACTACTGCACTTTCTACAACTCCCGCGTGAGTATCGATCGCATTTTCAACCTCGGCAGTTCCAATACGGTGACCGCTTACATTTAATACGTCATCCACTCTTCCAATTATTCTGTAAAAACCATTTTCATCTTTCAATGCACCATCACCTGTGAAATATAAATTTTCATAAGTGGCAAAATAATTTTTCCGGCATCTTTCATGATCGCCATAAGTAGTTCTTATAATGCCGGGCCACGGAGCTTTGATGCAAAGATTCCCTTTTATAAAACCATGCTCATCTCTCTCAGTCGCTTCTTTTCCATTTTCATCAATCAATACAGGCTGTACACCTGGCAAAGGCAACGTTGCCCATGATGGTTTTGATGGCGTCACCCCAGCTAAATTTGAAATGAGGCAAGCCCCGGTTTCTGTCTGCCACCATGTATCTACTATCGGACATTTTTTCTTACCGATATGCTCATCATACCAATGCCATGCTTCTTCATTAATAGGTTCGCCAACAGTTCCTAAAATTTTTAATGATGAAAGATCTTTTCCTTTTAATGGTTCTAAACCAAATCCCATTAAACTTCTTAATGCTGTTGGTGCTGTATAAATAATATTGACTTTGTGTTTATCAACTATATCCCAAAAACGTCCTGCATTGGGATAAGTTGGAATCCCCTCAAACATCACTGACGTAGCTCCAGCGGCTAAAGGCCCATAAACAATATAACTATGCCCCGTTACCCAGCCAATATCAGCTGTACAAAAATGAATAACACCCGGTTGGTATTGAAATACGTTTACAAAAGTGTAGGTGGTCCAGATCATGTAACCTGCGCAAGTATGTACCACCCCTTTTGGCTTGCCGGTACTTCCGGATGTATATAAAATAAATAATGGATCTTCTGCATCCATTTCTTCTGCAGGAAATGAAACAACACCATCTTTTTCCACCTGTGTTTCTGCATGGTCCATTTCATCTTCCCACCACAAATCTCTTCCCTTGATCATCGAAACAGGAGTTCTTGTTCTTGTATAAACAATTACCTTTTTTATTTTTTTATTTCCGATCAGTGCATCATCAATCACACTTTTTAATGGAATATCTTTTCCACCACGATATGCCCCGTCACATGTTATGATAAACTCTGCCTGTGCATCATCTAGCCTGTCAGCAATACTCTGCGCACTGAAGCCTCCAAAAATTACACTGTGTATTGCGCCAATTCTTGCACAGCCCAATATTGCATACACCAATTCAGGGATCATTCCCATGTAGATACAAACCCTGTCGCCTTTCTTTACTCCATTATTCTTCAGCATCTGTGCTACCTGGCAAACTCTTTTATGCAAGCGATTATAGGTAACTACTCTCACTCTTTCCTCAGGACTATTCGGCTCCCAAATGAAGGCAGGTTTCTCTCCCATCGTCTTTAAATGTCTGTCAATGCAATTTTCTGTAATGTTAAGTTTGGCTCCCTGGAACCATTTTATATTAGGTTCCTTAAAATTCCATTCTAAAACCTTATCCCATTTTTTTCGCCATTGAAAATTTTCAGCAACAGATGCCCAGAATTCTTCCGGCCGATCTACACTTTCCCGATAAGCTTTTTCATACTGTTCTTGGGACTTTATTTGAAAAGGATATGACATAGCAATTCTTTTGGGTATTAAATGTACGAAACAACAACTTTGCTATGAGTATAACTTAAAGATTTATTACCATCTATGAACCTATTGGTAAACTAAAACCAAAGCGGCTTCCGGAACCAATCTCAGATTCGACCCAAATTTTTCCTCCCTGCGCTTCAATAAATTCTTTGCAGATAGCCAGGCCAAGACCTGTTCCTTCTTTTGTACCAGGAATGCGAAAATAGCGATCGAATATTTTGTCTTTATATTCAGGGGCAATGCCTTTACCAAAATCTTTTACGCTGAATTGCATGCTGTCCTTTTTTTTATCAACTTCTATAATTACATCCGAATCTCTGGATGAATAACGAATAGCATTAGTTAAAAAATTATTGAGCACCCAAACAGTTTTATCTGTATCAACTTTAATCTCAGGAAGAGTTTCTTTCAACTCTTTCTTTATCGAAATACTTTTTTCTTTTGCAACATTTTGTACTGATTCTATAGCTCTTCTTACTAATATGTCAGCTTGGATTGGTTGAAGGTTCAATTGTATCTTTCCGCTTTCCACCTGTGATAGATCGAGCAATTCACTAAGTATCCTCAATAACCTTTTGTTATCCTCTTTTAGACTTTGCACCAATTCCTTTTGCTCTGGGGTTAAGGTTCCCACCCTTTCATCTTCTAACAGCTTCAAACTAAAATCCGATGACGCTAATGGTGTTTTTAATTCATGAGAAACAGTGGCTATAAAATTTGTTTTAGCAACATCAAGCTCTTTGAAAGGTGTGATATTTTTTAATACGATCACCTGTCCGGCTTTCTGATTTTCATTTACCAGTTCTATTATTTCTTTGGTGAAATAATTTTCTTTGCCATCAACAACTATCTTGAATGGAATACTATTCTGTTCGTTTATAAGAAATCGAAAAAGATCATTCCTTCTTTTTATGTCTTCCTGTATCAGGCCTATAATGTCCTGTTCTTTTAAATTCAGCAGTTGCAATGCCTGTTGGTTGGCAAACAGTACTGTTCCTTTGTTATCAATCCCAATACTTGCGTCTTTTAATGAATTGATAACGGCTTCTGCTCTTCTTTTTTCAAATAAAATTTTTGAAAGATTGCTGTGTTCATATTCATCCAGTCTTTCTGCCATTGTATTAAAAGCATTTGCCAGGTCACCAAACTCGTCTTTGCGATCCATATGAATTCGTTCCCCATATTTTTTATTAGCAATTGCTTTGATGGCTTCTGTAAGTTTTGCAATTGGCGAAGCTACCAACGAGGGGAAATTAAAAATAAAAGTAAACCCGACAAGAATACAAACAGTCAGTATGATAGTAATGATCGTCTTTGCCTTTTCTGCAGATTTTTGTGCTGCCTGGTTTTTTTTGTCAATTGCCTGAAGGTTTATCTGCATGATCTTGCTGATATCCTTTCTTATCAATAGCTGCAATGAATCATTCGTTCCTTCTTTCAGGATATTAAAATTCTTTCTAAGTGAAGTAGTCAATTCTTTTTCTCCCGGTTCTGTTATATTGCTTTCCTGCAATTGAAGATTTTTTTCAAATCGCTCCAGGTCATTTTTATTTTTTTGAAGGCTGTCGAGTTCATTCAGCATTTCTCTTGAATAGTTCAGCGTTTCATAATTGGCTTTTATAATGGCTTTACTTTCTTCACTCAGTCGGTTGAGATAAAAAAAACTTACAGCACCGACTAATATCAGCAGTGCAAAAAGGAAAATACCTCCAAGTGCTATTTTTGTTTTTAATTTGATCGCCATCAGGACAGGATAATTAGGTCTACATCATTGTTTGAAAGGGTTTTCAGCAATTGATTAAAAATATTGGTACGCAAAATTATCTGGAACAAATTTAAGTGCGGTTTACCGATACATACGGTAGTTATTTTTTTTTCATTTACTATTTCAATGATCGCTTTTGCAATATTCTCTTGTTTTACCTGTAATACTTCAGCCCCTAATTCAGTTGCGTTCTTAAAATTATTAATAAGATGCCGCTGCTCAGCCAAAGGTATTTTATCCATTGCTTCTTTGGAGGTTTGCACATACAAAACATACCATTTACTGTTATAATAAGAAGCAAGCCTTGCTGTTTTACGAATTATATTCTGTGCCATTTCATGATTGGATGAAATGCAAGCTAAAAAATGTTCATGCCGCCATGCATTTTCTTTTACGGTTACTTCATAATCTACTTTGCGTTCTACCTGCCCGGCCACTTCTTTTAAAGCAAGCTCACGGAGTTGCAAGATTTTTTCCGGTTTGAAAAAATTTTGCAAAGCCTGCTGCACTTTACTATGATCATAGATCTTTCCTTCTTTTAATCGTGTTATCAGTTCATTTGCCGTCAGATCAATATTCACCACTTCATCGGCCAGTTGTAATAATTTATCCGGGATCCTTTCCGCTACTTCTACTCCTGTTATTTGTTTTACATCTTCATTAATGCTTTCAATATGCTGAATATTTATAGCTGTAATGACATCTATCCCTGCATCCAAAATATCAATTACATCCTGCCAGCGTTTTTCATTTTTGCTTCCAGGAATATTTGTATGTGCCAGTTCATCAACGATCACCACATCGGGATGCAATAACAACACAGCCTGTACGTCTAATTCATCCAGTTCCTTTCCTTTATAAAAAACTTTTCTTCTTGGAATAAGGGGTAACCCTTCCACCAGTGCTTCCGTTTCTTTTCGATTATGAGTTTCTATGTACCCAACTTTTAGATTCACACCATTACGTAATAGATTATGGGCATCCTGCAACATGCGATAGCTTTTACCCACACCGGCACTCATACCGACATAGATCTTCAGCTTGCCACGAGTTGTTTTGCGGCTTAGTTCCAAAAACTGCTGAACTCTTTGCTCTTTATCATCCACATCTGTCATAAATACATTTCTACAATTTAAATCAGTTTATATAAATCTCCTTTAGAAATGAAAAGCTGCTCCTAAAATAAATGAGCCGGTACTTTTGGCTGTCGGAGTTATCTTATCGGTGTTTTTATAAAAGATCGGATCTTTTGCTGCATCTAACCTGAATTCCGGAATGATCATCAGATTAGCTATATGGATATTTCCAGATAAAGTAAGATCGACTATATCAGTATCAAATCCAGCTACTCCATCTTTATCTGAGAAATATTCGCCTCTCGCAGTTAACCCAAATAAAGCGGTTGGATCATAATTAAGATATAATGCAGAACCCCACCAGGAATTACTGCTGCCACCGTCCGGCTTTACAGATTTTACTGAGCCATTATAACCAATACTGAATTTGCTGGAAAATGCATCTGTAATTATTACATCAACCTGGTTGATAGTAGCCTCAGACGGATCTTTCCCTCCCATATAATTCACGTATGCGTGTAACTTGGCATTATTACTGGTTAAGTGAATCTGGCCTAAAAAGTGTTTTTTAGCAAAACTTGCAGATACCATATCAGTAGGATTGGCAATTCCCAGCATGAATGAAAAGTTTTTACTTGCTGTTATATCCGCTTTTAAACCTGTATGAAAAAATGGACCGTATGAAAACATATAATCCATACTGTAATTTCTGTTCAGGTAAGCATCGCATAATTCAAAACCGACATGGGTCATCCATTTTCCCATTGTAAATTTTACTTTATCAGAAGGAGCGTAAGCAACATAGGCCTGTTTAATGGCAGCTAATGTGCCCTCATCGTTGTAAGAAAATTCCTCAGCTCTTCTTCCATAACCCAGATCAGCAACACCTTGTACTTTGCCAATTGTATAATCGGCTTTTAATGAAGCGATGCCCAATTCAAATGAATTCTGCGAATTGGTAAAGCTTGTATAGTTATTCGTGTGCATTGAATCTTTTGCATTAGCAAAATTGTACCGGTAATAAGCATCTACAGATCCTGTTAAACTAAGATTGCCTTTTTTTGAAGCACTATCAGTGTTTTGCGAAAAAACAACCTGACTTACTATCACTGTCACAATAAAAAAACAAATCTTTTTCATCTTCATTTCTATTTTATTGGTTTTTATTTCAAACTATCCAAAGCAATATTCAATTTCAAAACATTGACCACAGATGGCCCCAGTATTGTTTTATCAATATGTTGATCCACCAGTGATCTTATTTTGTCTTCTGCTATTCCGCGAACAGTTGCAATACGTTTTACCTGTACAAAAGCAGATGCAGGGGAGATATCCGGATCAAGACCACTGCCACTTGCTGTAACCAGGTCAGCAGGTATCTCTTCTTTTTTTACTCCGGGATTATGAACTAAAAAACTATCGATCCTATCTTGCACGATTTGTAAATAATCTGGATTAGAAGGCCCCTTGTTACTACCTGCGGAACCTGCCGCATTATAGTCAACAGCAGATGGACGTCCCCAGAAATATTTATCATCAGTAAATTTTTGCCCTACGAGTTCGTATCCTACTACTTTGCCATTGACAGAAATAGTTTTGCCCTTTCCACCGCCAGGTATTGCTCTGCCAATGCCAGCAATCAGCAAAGGATAGAGAAAGGAACATAGTATAAGCATCACTAATGTCAGCTTGAGAGATATTAATAAATTTTTTTTCATTTCAAATTATTTAAATCATTACATGAATAATCCTAATAACAGATCGATCAGCTTTATCCCGATAAAAGGTACAATGACCCCGCCTAATCCATAGATCAAAAGATTTCTTCTCAGCAATGCAGATGCACCGATCGGCCTGTATTTAACACCTCTTAATGCAAGTGGTATTAATGCCGGAATGATCAGCGCATTAAAAATGATAGCTGATAAGATGGCTGATTCAGGGCTTTTCAGATTCATAATGTTCAATGCCTGCAATGATGGAATAGATGCAATAAACAATGCAGGTACTATTGCAAAATATTTTGCCACATCATTTGCGATAGAAAATGTTGTCAGCGTACCTCTTGTTATTAGTAATTGTTTCCCTATCTCAACTACTTCGATCAATTTGGTCGGATCATTATCAAGATCAACCATATTACCTGCTTCTTTTGCAGCTTGTGTGCCACTGTTCATTGCTACGCCAACATCAGCCTGTGCCAAAGCAGGTGCATCATTGGTGCCATCACCCATCATTGCAACAAGTTTACCACTTGCCTGTTCCTGGCGGATATAATTCATTTTATCTTCCGGTTTTGCTTCAGCAATAAAATCATCCACGCCGGCTACATTGGCAATATAATTTGCAGTAAGAGGATTATCCCCTGTCACCATCACAGTCTTTACTCCCATTTTACGTAAACGCTGAAACCGTTCCTGTATCCCCGGTTTAATGATATCCTGGAGTTCTATAACCCCTTTTACTTCATTGTTGACTGCCACTACTAACGGAGTTCCACCATTAGCGGCAATGCTTTTTACTTTCGCTGATGTTGCAGCAGGCACTGTGTTCCCATTTTTAGTTACGATATCCCTGATAGCATCAAAAGCTCCTTTGCGGATCTTAAAACCTGATGGTGTATCAACACCGCTGCTTCTTGTTTCTGCAGTGAATTTTATAAATTGTGAACCGGCTTCTGCTTTTGCATTTACACCTTTTTGTAATGCCAGTTCAACAATAGATTTTCCCTCAGGTGTATCATCCGATAAAGAGCCTAAAGCACTAAGACGGATAAATTCATTTTCACTAATTCCATCAACGGAATAAAAATTCGTTGCCTTCCTGTTACCGATAGTTATCGTTCCTGTTTTATCAAGCAATAGCACATCGACATCACCTGCGGTTTCAACTGCCTTACCACTTTTTGCAATAACGTTTGCCCTTAACGCCCTGTCCATACCGGCAATACCAATCGCAGATAATAAACCGCCGATAGTTGTAGGTATCAAACAAACAAATAAGGAAACAAATGCAGCGATCGTAATTGGTGTATTGGCATAATCAGCAAAAGGCTTTAGGGTAACACAAACAATAATAAATATGAGTGTGAATGCTGCGAGTAAAATTGTCAGCGCAATTTCATTAGGAGTCTTTTGTCTTGATGCACCTTCAACTAATGCGATCATTTTATCTAAAAATGTTTCGCCGGGAGCAGTGGTTACTTCTACAACAATTCTATCACTCAAGACTTTTGTACCACCGGTAACAGATGATTTATCACCACCTGATTCACGTATCACCGGAGCTGATTCACCTGTGATCGCTGATTCATCAATAGTTGCAATACCTTCAACAATTTCTCCATCCATTGGTATAACATCTCCTGCTTCGCAAACAAAGTAGTCGCCAAGTTTTAATGTCGATGATGCTACTGATTTGCTATCCCTGCTGAAGCCATTTCCTGATAAGGTTACTTTTTTTGCAGGAGTTTCTTCTCTCGTTTTGCGTAAACTTTCCGCCTGTGCTTTACCCCTTGCTTCAGCTAATGCTTCTGCAAAATTTGCAAACAGTACAGTTATTAATAAGATGAAAAACACTGTGATATTATACCATAATGCTCCCTGTGTTGTATCGCCTGTAGCGAGTTGGAAAATAGTTACAGCAAGCATCACTATTGTTGCGATCTCAACCGTAAACATCACCGGGTTTTTGATCATCAATGCCGGATTCAGTTTTACAAAAGATTGTTTGATGGATACGCCAACTAACTCAGGGTCAAATAATTTTATATTTCGTTTTCTTTTTGCCATGATCAGCTACAAATTAATAAAGTGAAAAATATTCTGCTATTGGGCCCAGTGCTAATGGCGCCAGGTAAGACAGAGCAGTAACAATAAGAATTACAGCAAGTGTCATTACACCAAATGTGCCTGAGTCAGTTCTTAATGTGCCTGGCGATTCAGGAATGAATTTTTTATTTGCCAGCAAACCAATAATAGCGATCGGAGCGATGATCGGTAAAAATCTTCCTAATATCAGAACAATGCCAGTTGTTACATTCCAGAAAATATTATTGTCACCCAATCCTTCAAATCCACTACCGTTATTTGCATTTGCAGAAGTGAATTCATAAAGCATTTCTGAAAAACCATGATAAGATGGATTATTCAGCCATGCACCTGGTTTTACCTGCCATGCAATATCAGGATGATGCGCTACCATATATGCAGCCAGTGCAGTAAATCCTTTTATTAAAAATGCTGATAGCAAAGTGATCAGTGCGGCGATCTTTACTTCTCTCGCTTCCACTTTATGACCCATGAATTCGGGAGTTCTTCCCACCATCAATCCTGAAATAAAAACAGCGATGATGATAAAGATGAAATAATTGAGCAAGCCAACACCAACTCCTCCATAAAGTGCATTGATCATCATATCAAGAAGAATAACACCGCCTGATATTGGAGTAAGACTGTCGTGCATACCATTTACCGAACCATTGGAAGTAGATGTGGTGGCAACACTCCATAATGCGGTGGCTGCAGATCCAAATCTTATTTCTTTTCCTTCCATGCTTCCGATGTTTTGTGCTACACCTAGCTTATCGATTGCAGGATTACCTTTTGTTTCATAATAAATATTAATACTGCAGAAAATGACGAACAGGAATGTCATTACACCAAAAATTATATTGGCCAATTTTTTCCTGTTGATATAAAAACCTAATGCAAATACTAATGCGATCGGGATTAAAATGATGGAAATTGTTTCAACTGCATTCGTGATATAGTTGGGGTTTTCAAATGGGTGAGCAGAGTTTACTCCAAACCATCCACCACCATTTGTACCTAATTGTTTAATGGCGATCATACCGGCAGCAGGACCTCTTGATACTTGCACACTGTCACCTTGTAACGTAACAATATTGTCTTTGCCATCGTAGCTGGTAGGTGTGCCATTGAATGCAAGAACCACTGCAACGATGATTGACAAAGGCAATAGTATTCTTGTTGTACTTTTTACCAAATAGTTCCAGAAGTTGCCAAGATTATTTGTTGTCTTTTCTTTTAATCCATTAAATAAAGCAACCAAACAAGCAATGCCAGTGGCAGCACTTAAGAATTGTAGAAATGTGATAACAAATAACTGGGTTAAATATGTCAAACCAGATTCACCGGAATAATGTTGCAGATTACAATTCACTAAAAAGCTAATGGCGGTATTAAAAGCAAGATCAGGTGTCTGCCCGGGATTACCATCGGGATTCAATGGAAGTTTATCCTGGAAGATCAGCAATAACATAGCATAAACTAACCATAACATGTTTATAGTAAGCATAGCTTTCAGAAACTGTTTCCAGTTCATGCTTTCATTAGGGTTAATACCGCTAATGCGAAATATGAATCTCTCAAGTGGGTTCATAAAATCAGTAAAGGTCTTTTCTCCTTTAAAGACCTTTACGATGTATTTCCCTAACGGATATGCAAGCAATACCGTCAGCAGAAATATCAGGATGGTGCCTATAATTTCTCCAGTCATACAATTAGAATTTTTCAGGTTTGATCAATACGTAAATCAGGTAACAGAATACTGCTATGGATAGAATAAATAATACAGTCATCATAACATTAAATTTTTTCGAACCAATCAATTGATTTGTAAAAAAGTCCGAAGCAAATAAGCCCGGCCGTTAAAAGAATAATTGTCATCATTGTATTTAAATTTTAAATAAATCCCAGGCTATATAACCAAGTATCGTCAGTATGATAAATATTAACACGACGATGATCACATCTTTAAGTCGGGGTGCTTCGTCTCCGTACTTTGAATATTCGTCTTTGTCTCTGAGTGATTTCATGCCCCAGAGATGCCAAACACAATGCCCATTCTCATTGATTGATGACTTGCTTTGAAAACTGCTTGCTTCACAAGGCTTTGAAAGATCAGTGAAGACTTGTGCTGCGATTGACAAATAAAAAACCCTTCCAAAATGGAAGGGTCATTTTCAAAATGAAAAGGATCATTTATCAATATGGTATTCTTCTATCTTCCTGTATAAGGTTGTGAGTCCGATCCCTAAATACTCAGCGGTTTTGGTTTTATTTCCTTTTGTAAAAGCAAGTACTTTTTGAATATGGTCCTTTTCAACGTTGGCAAGAGATAAATTTTCACCAATCGTTTTGTCTTGCCGTTGGATCTCATAAGGCAGCTGCTCCGGAAGCAACTCAGCAGTTTCAGTTAATATGCAGGCTCGCTCCAAAACATTTCTCAATTCCCGGATATTACCTTTCCATATATGATTCTGTAAAAGCTTTAATGCATCCTTACTGATCTTCATTTCTTTTCCTGCAGCATATTTTGATAGAAAATATTTGGCGAGTTCAGGTATATCTTCGGCCCGATAACGTAATGCAGGCAGTTGAATAGCAAATACATTTAATCTATAATAAAGATCTTCCCGAAATTCTCCTATCGCTATGCTTTTTACCAGGTCACGGTTTGTTGCTGCAATAATGCGAACATTGACTTTTGTTGTTTTCGTATCTCCAAGCTTGATGAATTCACCATTCTCTATAACCCGCAATATTTTTGCTTGCAGATCTATATTCATTTCGCCGATCTCATCAAGAAAAAGAGTTCCCTGATCTGCCAGTTCGATCAGTCCTTTTTTGTCTTTGTTGGCGCCTGTATATGCACCAGCTTTGTGACCAAATAGTTCGCCTTCTAAAAGTTCTTTTGTAAATGCGCTGCAATTAATAGCGATGAATGAATTTGCTGATCGTTTGCTGTTTGCATGAATAGCATTTGCAAAGATCTCTTTACCTGTTCCCGTTTCTCCCAAAAGCAAAACATTTGTATCGACCGGTGCAATTTTTTTTGCAAGGTTAATTGCATCTTGAATTATAGAACTATGGCCAATGATATCACTGAAATCATAAGTTCCCTTTTCCTGTATTTTAATTGCAGATCTTTTTTGAGCTGATACCTTATCCATTGCCTGGTGCAGTAATGGAATGATCCGATCATTGTCGTTTCCCTTTGTTACGTAATCGAATGCGCCATTCTTTATTGCCTGGACTCCATCTGGGATATTCCCATAGGCCGTTAATAAAATAATTTCAGTGAGAGGGTATTTGCTTTTCACTTCCTTTACAAATTCAACACCGTTACCATCTGGTAACTTTACATCGCACAGCACTATATCTATTTGCTTTCTTTGCAAACAATCAAAGCCAGCTTTAATTGTTCCTGCTTCTTCGACTTTAAAATTTTCCAGGCCAATAATTCTTACAAGAAGCTTGCGTAGCTGTTCTTCATCGTCAATTATGAGAATATTTCCAATCATTGATTAGTTTTTGAACATGAACCGATAACCAACACCAGATTCAGTTAACAGGTATTCAGGTCTGTTTGCATCTGTTTCAATTTTCTTCCTTATTTGTGCAATAAAAACTCTTAGGTATTGCGATTGATTGATAAAGCCCGGCCCCCAAATAGCTCTTAAAAGATATTGATGTGTTAAGACTTTGCCTTCATTTTTTATCAATATGGCTAACAAATTATATTCAGTTGAAGTTAACTTAACCAATTGATTATTTTTTTTAACCATTCTTGTAGAAAGATCGATCTGGAGATCGTTGAAGTTAAGAGTTGTATCTCCTTCTTCCGCAATTGAATCACGCAGGGCGGAACGGATACGGGCTAATAATTCACCGGTACGGAAAGGCTTCGATAAATAATCATTTGCACCGTTATCCAATGCTTTTATTATATCCTCTTCATTTTTCTGAACGGAAAGAATTATGACCGGGTTCGTGTACCATTGTCTCAGTTTTTGTAAAACCATATGTCCATTCTCATCGGGCAAACCAAGATCCAAAAGAATTAATTCAGGAGGATGATTAGCAGCCATTATTAATCCTTCTTTTGCAGAAACAGCAGATTTTGATAGATACCCATTGGTCTGCAATGTGATCTCAAGCATCTTTCTTATTTGCGGTTCATCATCTATTATCAATATCTCTGCTTTACTCATAGTTCTGCAACTTTAATAAAAGAAGTCTTTACTGGTATCGAGATTACAAACCTGGATCCCTTTGAATTTGTTTTTTCAAGCTCTACATTGCCAGACATAGCTTCTGTAAATCCTTTTACGATCGAAAGACCTAAACCTGAACTCGATGCTTTCAGATCTTTAGAACGAGAGAATTTGTTGAATACATCTTTTATCTCAACATCTGTAAACCCTTTGCCGGTATCTTCTATAACAATGTTCAGTATATCGACAGGACAAGTAACTGAAATATCGATCCTGGAATTTGATTCTGTATGTATGGCAGCATTGTTCAATAAATTATAAATGACCTGGTCAAGCATTCCTTTATCAAGACTGCAAAGTGGCAGGTTTTGATCAATGCTGATATGTATCCTTCTTCCCGTGTTATTTTCTTCAACCCTGTTCACTACACCATAAACTAATTCAATTACATCACACCAGTCATTTTTTGGCTTTATATGTCCTGATTCAAGACGAGAAATATTCAGCAGGTTTTCTACTTGTTGATTTAATCTTAATGAAGCTTTGGAGATCTCTGCGATCAATTGCTCCCTGTCTTCTTTTGTAAGATGACTATTTGCCTGGAGATTGTCTGTTGCCCCGATAATAGCGGCGAGTGGGGTTCGAAGCTCGTGTGATAACGAGTTCAGTATCGTATTATATAATTTAACACTATTAGCTTTTTCTTCTTTTAACGTGGAAATTTTTTCAACCTGTCTTATTTTATATGTAAGCACCGCATTGATCATTGCAATAACAAAATACATGATCAGTAGAATGGTATCCTCAGTTGTATAAACATGAAAAGTAAATCTCGGAGGAATAAAAAAGAAGTTCCATATAAAAGCACTAAGCGTAGCAGCAAGCAAGACAGGAAGTATATCAAATGTTATTGCTAATAGCGAGACTGTCAATAATAAGATCAAAGCAACAACCCTGTAACCGAGAAATCCGGATAATCCAAAACAAATTGCAGACACCAATACAGTTATTATTATACTAAACAGGTATTGCTTGCTTTTTGAATGTCTTTTGAAAAAAAATTTCTTCATGAAAAAATTCTCTGCGCAAATTTAGTTTCTTGATTGATTGGAAGAATTTTATACGCCAAAGGTCGCATAAAGATTTTATAAAGATTTTTTTCAAAATCAGACATCCAGCATTGCGCATTATACTTTTGACCACCAAAATTTTAGTCCGGATGTCTCCCCATAATCGTGTAACTACTGCAGGTCTATTAATTGCTCTCGGAATTATTTACGGCGATATAGGCACTTCACCGCTGTATGTTTTAAATGCAATTATTAACGGCAAAACAATATCAGAGGATTTAATTATTGGTGTGCTTTCTCTAATAATCTGGACGCTTACTTTACAAACAACTATAAAATATGTGATCCTAACCTTGCGTGCAGACAACAAAGGGGAAGGAGGAATTTTTTCTCTGTTTGCATTGGTTAGACGTACAAAAAAATGGCTTGTAATACCTGCAATGATCGGGGGAGCTGCTTTGCTTGCCGATGGAATGATAACCCCGCCAATTTCTGTCACGTCTGCTATCGAAGGTTTAAAACAAGTACCGGCATTTCATGATATAAGCCAATGGACCGTTATTTATATTGTTATTGGAATATTGACCGTATTGTTTTTTGTTCAACAATTCGGGACTTCGTTTATCGGACGTTCTTTCGGACCCGTGATGGGTTTTTGGTTTATCATGCTCGCACTGTTAGGCCTGGTTCATCTTTTGGATGATCTGTCCGTATTAAAAGCATTCAATCCTTATTATGGAATTAAATTATTGGGAACCTATCCGCAGGGGTTTTATATACTTGGCGGAGTATTTTTATGTACCACCGGTGCTGAAGCTTTATATTCTGATCTTGGACATTGTGGCAAATGGAATATCAGGTACTCATGGATATTTGTAAAGACATGCCTTGTACTCAACTACCTTGGCCAGGGAGCATGGCTATTAAAAAATTATACTGGTAAACTGATCAGCTCAGAAATAATTGGATCAGGTTTCAATCCTTTTTATGGCGTTATGCCACAATGGTTCCTTTATTTCGGTATTGCTATTGCCACTGCAGCGACCATTATTGCGAGCCAGGCACTTATTTCAGGGTCTTTTACACTTGTAAGTGAGGCAATGCGTTTGAATTTATGGCCGAAGCTGAGAATTAATTATCCGACAGAAGCTAAAGGACAACTTTACGTTCCCGCGGTAAATTTTTTATTGTTCTTTGGATGTATTGGGATGGTACTTTTTTTTCAGAAAGCATCAAATATGGAAGCGGCATACGGATTGGCGATCACTGTAACGATGATCGCTACTTCAATTCTCTTCTCAAACTATTTAATTGTCCATCGAACCAGGTCATTTTTAATTTATATCTACCTCGCCGTTTATTTAACTATTGAGTTGAGCTTTTTATATGCCAACATGGACAAGTTTCCTCATGGAGGATATGTTACTCTTCTTGTTGGAAGTCTTTTATTCTTTGTTATGTATGCATGGTTTAGGGCAAGAAGGATCAAAAATCGATATCTTGAATTCGTTCGGCTTGATCATTATATTCCAAAGATCCAGGAATTAAGTAATGATAAAAGTGTTCCGAAATATGCAACACATTTAGTTTATCTCACGAGTGCAGATAACCCAAAAGAAATTGAACATAAGGTCATTTATTCTTTATTAGACAAAAAGCCGAAGAGGGCGGATATTTATTGGTTGATACATGTAGACACTCTTGACGATCCTTATACCGCTGAATACTTGGTAACTCATATTATTCCCAATGATATAATTCGTGTTGAGTTTCGTTTAGGGTTCAGAGTACAGCCTCGTATTAATTTAATGTTTAAAAAAGTTGTTGAAGACCTCGTTGCCAACAGAGAGGTAAACGTGGTAAGCAAGTATGATAGCCTGGCAAAAAATAGTATAGTCGGCGATTTCCAGGTTATTGTAATGGAAAAATATTTAAGCGATGATAATGAGTTGCCACTTTGGGAACGAATAGTAATGAGGTTTTATTTTTTGCTTAAAGAGATCTCTCTTTCAGAAGAAAAAGGTTTCGGGTTAGATACGAGTAATGTAATAATTGAAAAATTCCCATTGATCGTTTCTCCTATAAAATATCCACGAATGAAGAGAGTGGATTGATCCTGATATTAATTATCTACTGAATTCCCGACGATTTTTTATCAGGTTAAAGACTTATTCAGTATTTTAATCCTATGAAACCAACGAGTATCCGAAGTGTGATCCTTGCTTCTTCTGTCGGCACACTAATAGAATGGTATGATTTTTATATTTTCGGAAGTCTTGCCACTGTTATTGCCAGCCAGTTTTTTCCAAAAACGAATCCAACAGCAGCATTGCTTTCAACACTAGCAACTTTTGCAGCAGGTTTTATTGTTCGGCCTTTCGGTGCATTAGTATTTGGAAGATTGGGTGATCTGATCGGTCGCAAATACACTTTTATGCTTACACTCATTATCATGGGTGGTTCCACTTTTGCAATTGGTCTTATTCCCTCTTATGAAAGCATTGGGGTATTTGCCCCTATTCTGATCCTTGTTTTAAGATTGTTGCAAGGATTAGCATTAGGAGGTGAATATGGCGGCGCTGCAACTTATGTCGCTGAACATGCACCAGCAGATCGCAGAGGTTATTTTACATCATGGATCCAAACAACTGCAACTCTTGGTTTGCTCTTGTCCCTTGGAATTATTTTGATTACCCGCCATAGTCTTGATAAGGATCTTTCAACATCAATAAGCAAATTCAATGATTGGGGCTGGCGAATTCCTTTTCTTATTTCCATTATTCTCGTGGCCGTGTCCATTTATATAAGGCTAAGGATGAAAGAGTCTCCTTTGTTCTCAAAATTGAAAACGGAAGGAAAGACTTCTGTAAATCCATTAAAGGAAAGTTTTGCTCATAAAGGAAATTTGAAAATGGTATTGCTTGCTTTGTTTGGCGCCACAATGGGACAAGGTGTTGTTTGGTACACTGGACAATTCTATGCTCAATCTTTTATTGAAAATGTTTGCAAAATAGATTTTGAACAGTCCCGAACTATTTTGATTTGGGCTATTGTTTTTGCCACACCACTTTTTGTTGTGTTTGGAAAATGGAGTGATAAAGTAGGACGAAAATGGATCATGCTAGTCGGAATGTTGTTAGCAATTTTTACTTATCGTCCGCTTTTCCACCAATTATTTTCTATTTCAGATACAACAAATAAAAAAGAACAGGTTACAAGGAATGAAATAAATACAAAGTTGATCCCGATCGGTAATACGGGAAATTCAGTACGAAAAGTAACCAGCACTCGTTATTTTAAAGAAGGGATACGACTAATAGAAATAAAAACCGATACACTTTATGCAGAAGCAGGTAAAGTCACTTTAAAACCCGATATCAAAACTTCGAAATTGCTGAATGATGAAAATTACCGGATGATGATCATTATTGTTTTTATTATGATCATATATGTAACGATGGTGTACGGTCCTATTGCAGCTTTTCTTGTAGAACTGTTCCCCACAAAGATCCGGTACACGTCTATGAGCCTGCCTTATCATATAGGCAATGGAGTGTTTGGCGGGTTAACTCCTTTTATTGCAACATTATTGACCACAATATATACTGGCGATAAACTGGTAGGACTTTATTACCCGATCATCATTGCAGGTGTTTGTTTATTTATAGGAGCATTGTATATAACTAATAAAGTAAACCGCAACATCAATGATTAAACCTGCCTGCCGGTAGGCAGGATTTATTTTATGAATACACTAAAAAGATTTGCAGGCATTGTTTGGATATTAATGGGGCCCGCTGCGATTTTTTATCTTATAAAGACTGCAAGTGAGGAAATTACAAAAAAGCCTGTGCTCGATACAAAGATCCAATGGATCGTTTTTGTTGTCATTTTTATACCCGTCGTCATTGGATTAATGATATTCGGCTGGTATGCTCTGAAAGGCGAGTATGACCGTCTTCCGGAAAGCTCAAAAGAATTGTAAATAACATTTGTTTGTCATTAATCATTTTTTAATCCACTAACGGTTCTCTTTTTCGCTAGCATACACTATTTTTGTCGACTGGATGAAAAGCATACCTATATATAAAATGAAGCAAATAGTAGCCGCAACGGTTATGTTTTTTGCTTTGGCCTGGCTCACAGTGAGTCTCCCTTATGTTTATTCATTCCAGAAAGAATTGGCAAAACAGGAATCAAAAGCTTCACCCGTTGACAATGAAGAATCAAATCCTTTGTCAAACTCCACTGAAGAAAAAGCCCCTTCCTCAACTGTATCGGAAGAATGGCTTCATCACTCTGATGAACACAACTATATTTTCAGCTACAAATTAAATCATGATCATTGTCACTCATACAACGTGTATGTAGCTTATCATGGGGAAGTACAATGTCCCCCTCCTAATTTTCTTTCATAAATATTTTCGGCTTTTAACTTGTAAAACTTAGCAGGCAATGATATGCTCTGGCTGATCATTCGCTAATAGTCTACCCGGGAGATAATGCATTGCGGCATCCTTTCGCATGCATTGCAACTTTATTTTTCAATTAAAAATTTATGAAATGAAAACGCATACTAAAGAATTTTTGGAAACACTTACACCACAACTGGCATTTGAAGTGTTGAAAGATGGCAATAAAAGATTTATCAATAACCTGAAGATGAACCGTAATCTGCTGCAACAACTGGATGAGATACAGGATGGGCAACATCCATTTGCAGTAGTGCTTAGTTGTATGGACAGCCGCACATCTACTGAATTAATTTTTGACCAGGGGCTCGGTGATATTTTCAGTATTCGTGTTGCCGGAAATATTGTGAACGATGACATAGTAGGCAGCATGGAATATGCCTGCAAAGTGACCGGGTCGAAACTTATAGTTGTGCTCGGGCACAGCCGATGCGGCGCCATAGACGGAGCTGTTGACCAGGTAGAAATGGGAAATCTTACCGGTCTTTTAGAAAAGATAAAGCCCGCCATTGAAAAAGCAGATGTAATTAATGATCATTCAGATCATGCAATCCTTAACGAAAAAGTGGCTTATGCCAATGTGCTGAACAGCATGGAGGAAATATTGGAAAGAAGCTCGATAATCAGGACACTCTATAAAGAAGGAAAGATCGGGATCGTCGGCGGCATGTACAGCGTGGAAAATGGTAAGGTTCATTTTACAAAAAAAATGTTTAGTGATGCAGAGCCTCAAAAAAACATGGCTACCGATAAAAACATTGCTGCATAATTTCTAAAAAAATAATTTATGGAAACAAAACAAACGATATTACAACGACTCAAATTTTTTATGAATCCCAATGATGGTCGTTATGAAGACCTCAGCAAAGGGAATCTTACAAAAAATATTTTTAAAGATCTGACGGCAGGATTAATAGTTGCAGCGGTTGCAATCCCATTAGCCATGGGATTTGCAATGGCATCAGGTCTTAGACCTGAGCAAGGAATAGTTGGTGGCGCCATTGCCGGATTATTCGGCGCATTGTTTGGCGGATCTAAATACCAGGTCTATGGACCAACGGCCGCGTTCATTCCTGTTATTGCAGGATTAATGGCAACCTATAATCATGGGTTTTTAGTACTTGTTTCGATCATCGCCGGTATCATGCTTATGTTTTCCGGTTTATTTAAATTAGGTAAGGTAGTTGAAAAAGTTCCTCATTCGATCGTAGTGGGTTTTACCATCGGCATTGCAATAGTAATTGCTATGTCGCAGATCGGTGAAATATTGGGAAGTAAACAGAAAGTTGGTTACGGCATTATACCTCAATTACAATTTTTGGTAAATGAAATTGGTGCAGCAAATATTTTTGCTGTACTACTGGCATTGATAACATTCATTATTTGCAAAGCTTCATTAAAAATTTCAACCTTTGTTCCCGGCCCATTGATCGCTTTAGCATTTGGGTATATCGCAGTCAATACATTTTGGTCAGGTGCAGGTTTAATAAAGATCAGCGATAAGTTTGGAAGCATCCCAACTGATTTTACAAAAATTACTGCGCCATTACTTCCTGAAACTTTCACGGTTAAATTGGTTTTTGATATTTTCTATTTTGCATTTGCCATTTACATTGTTGCGGCCATTGAAAGTTTATTATGCTCAAGAATGGCCGATCGAATGGCAAATAATAAGGGAATTCCGTTTAATCCAAACAAAGAATTATGGGGGCAAGGCATGGTAAATATTTTTACTCCTTTGTTCAATGGATTTCCACATACAGGTGCATTAGCAAGAACGGCCGTGAACATTCGTCTTGGTGCGGTTTCTCCACTTGCAGGCATTGCAAAATTTGTTTTCAAACTTTCTTTAGCTGCCTTTCTTGCCATTTATCTTGAACAAGTTCCAATGGCATGTATTGGAGGTATTCTTTTGTATGTAGCCACGGGAATGGTTAAAGTAAAAGAAATAAAAGAAGTGCTTGGCATGAACAAGAATCATGTTGCATTGATGGTTTACACTGCTTTAATGGTTCCGGCTATGGGATTTATGACTGCCGTGGTTTCAGCTATTCTTATTTATGCAGTTGGATATCGTTTCATAAACAAGCAACCTGCTGTTCATGTTGCAATGGATGACAGCAGGGAAGAAAAAGTGGCATAGCCACAGATTTGTAGTCGTAGTGTGAAACCTGCCGGTGTCTACCGGTGGGTTTTTTATTCATTTTAAAAAAGAAGAAATATGAAGCCAGCTAAGTAATTTCGGAGCATGAACTGAGACATAAAATTTTCGAGGCAACTTTTAGGAGCGACGATGAAAATTTTATGACGAAGAACATCTGACCTTTTTAAAAAATAATAAATACAGATGAAATCATACGAAAGGCTTTTACAGGAAAACAAGGAATGGGCCACCGGTAAAGTTGCCGAAGATCCTGAATATTTCGATAGGCTATCACATATTCAAACGCCGGAATTTTTATGGATCGGTTGCAGCGATAGCCGTGTCCCCGCCAACGAGATCACAGGTACCCAGCCTGGTGAAATTTTTGTTCATCGCAACATTGCCAATATGGTTGTGAATACCGATTCTAATGTTCTTAGTGTTTTGGAATATGCGGTAAACCACCTGAAAGTGAAACATATTATTGTATGCGGGCATTATGGCTGCGGTGGAATAAAAGCAGCCATGTCAAACCATGATTACAAACAAGTGCTTAATATGTGGCTGCGAAATGTAAAAGATGTGTATCGGCTGCATCGTGAAGAACTTGATGCAATTCAAAATGAAGATCTGCGGGCTGACAGGCTTTGTGAATTAAATGTAAAAGAACAGGTGATGGATCTTGCCAAAACATCAATTGTACAACGTGCATGGAAGCACGAACAACGACCCGATCTGCATGGATGGGTATATGGTTTAAAAGACGGATTGATCAATCCAATATTTGAAATGAAAGCCGGAACACATATTGACCAGCTATACGAATTTGACGATCTATAAGTTCAGTAAATAATGTTGTAATAAAAAAACTATTGCCCCTGCGAGATAGCCCAGTATCGCAAGCCATGCAATTTTTTTCAGATACCAGCCAAACTCGATCTTTTCCATTCCCATTGCAGCCACACCCGCAGCAGAACCAATGATCAAAATACTTCCGCCCGTACCAGAACAATAAGCAAGAAATTCCCAAAAGAAGTGATCGGTTGGATATTGATCCAAACTATACATGCCCTGAGCCGCTGCAACTAATGGAACATTATCAACAATTGCTGAAAGAAATCCAATTATGATTGTAATGACGCTGATGTTTCCAATCGATCTATCAAGATAAGCAGCAAGTGACGTCAGGATGCCGGTTGATTGCAATGCAGATACAGCTAATAGAATTCCGAGAAAAAATAAAATGCTTGGTGTATCAATTTTTCTTAATGCGTGATTTACCGAGAGCAATCCTTTTTCTGATTCATCTTTTCCGCTATGGACCATTTCCGTAAGAAGCCACATCAAACCCAGTCCGAATACCATACCCATATAAGGCGGCAAATGAGTGATAGTTTTAAAAATTGGAACAAATAATAAACAGCCTACACCTATAAAAAAAACCGTCTTTCTTTGATAGCTGGTAGTAAAAAGTTTTTCCTTTTTTGAGTCGTCTCTTTCGACAAAGCCGTCCATCTGAATGCTGATGATAAAAGCAGGGACTATAAAGCAGATCAGTGAAGGCAGAAAGGTTTTGATAATAATATTACCAGCAGTGATTTGATTTCCTATCCATAACATCGTTGTCGTTACATCACCAATCGGGCTCCAGGCACCCCCCGCATTCGCTGCAATCACTACAAGGCCCGCAAAAATTAGCCGGTCTTTATGCGATGGGATGAGTTTACGCAATAATGAAATAACTACAATCGTGGTAGTTAGATTATCAAGCGCTGCTGAAAGAAAAAATGTGACAGAACCAATAGCCCAGACTAATTTTTTCTTGTTCGTGTTTTGAATCCTTTCAGTAATGATCTCAAATCCATCATGCGCATCTATCAATTCAACAATTACCATAGCGCCAAGCAAAAAGAAAAGTATTCCGGAGATCTCAGAAAGATGATGCGACAGGTTTTCAGAAACTAATTCTTTATCACTTCCCGATAAGGCATAGATGGACCAGCAAATAACTCCTGCAAGTAAAGCAGAAGCTGCTTTATTGATCCTTAATGAATGCTCAAATGCAATTGCGAGATATCCAATAATAAAAACAATAACAATAATTGCAGCCATGATAATCTAAAAATAAGAATTAGCTTTAAGACCGCTTTAAAAAAATATCAAATTGCGATCGATCAAATATCTGTTACAACTATTCATCATCACATTTTTGATAAGTTGTAAACCTACTGCTGATCAAACTAAAGAATACAGTTGGGCACTACTGCCTTTTACAAAAGCCGACGAAGCAAATCCGGTATTGCTTCCTGATACTAACTCCACTTTTCTTTGTCCGGTAAGAAATACAATTGTGCAATGGGAAGAAAAAGATGTTTTCAATCCGGCAGCTGTAGTGAGAAATGATACCGTTTTTCTTTTATTCAGAGCTGAAGACAGTATTGGAAAATATGCAGGTACATCAAGGATCGGCATTGCATGGAGCACCGATGGTTTGCATTTTAAGAAATATCCTGTACCGGTTTTATATCCTGATAATGACGCTGAAAAATTTTATGAATGGGAAGGTGGCTGCGAAGATCCCCGAATTGTGGAAGATGAAAACGGAACTTACTACATGACTTATACTGCTTATGATGGCGATAAAGCAAGATTGCTTGTTGCTTCGTCAAAAGATCTATATCACTGGATAAAACACGGACCTGTTTTTAAGAACGATACAGCTGAAGTAAATAAATGGAGTAAATCCGGTTCCATTGTTTGCAAGTATGAAAATGGAAAAGCGATCGCTGTGAAGATCGGCGGCAAGTATTGCATGTATTGGGGAGATACAGATATCTTCATGGCAGTTTCTGATGATCTTATCAATTGGATCCAGGTTATAGTAGCCGCTGATGGAAACAAAACCGTATTTGGTCCGCGAAAGAAAAAATTTGATAGTGATCTTGTTGAACCCGGGCCGCCGGCAATGTTAACAGAAAAAGGGATCGTTCTTATTTATAATGGCAGGAATGTGCCATCAAAAGGAGATACGAGTTTAGTGGAAGGCACTTACTCTGCATCGCAAATTCTTTTTGATAAAAACAATCCAACAAAAGTTATTGACAGAATGGACACTTATTTCTTGAAACCTGATAAACCTTATGAAATAACCGGGCAGGTGAATCATGTTTGCTTTGTAGAAGGCTTAGTTCATTATAAAGGAAAATGGTTTTTGTATTATGGAACGGCTGATTCAAAGATCGCTGTAGCAGTAAAATAATGCGCAATTAGCCAATTGCTGATATGCTAATTTAAGAATAAAAGGAAAGCCTTCACTGGCAAATAGGCATATTATCACATCAGCTCATTAACTTCGCATCATGTCAATAGAAGTGAAAAACCTCCTCAAAGTTTATGGCGAACAAAAAGCCGTAAACGATATTTCATTCAAAGTTGGTAAAGGTGAGATCGTTGGTTTTCTTGGACCAAATGGTGCAGGGAAATCAACCACCATGAAAATTATTACCGGCTATCTTGAAAAAACAAGCGGTGAAGCTTTTGTATGCGGAATGAATGTGGCTGACCAGCCATTGGAAACAAAAAAGAAAATTGGTTACCTGCCTGAATTGAATGCTTTGTATTATGATATGTATGTGAGGGAGTACCTTGGGTTTATTGCTGAATTGCACAAGATCAAAGATCAAAAGTCAAAAATTGAAAGCGTAATAGAGCTAACTGGCTTAACGGTGGAAAGCAAAAAGAAGATCGGGCAATTATCAAAAGGATATAAGCAAAGAGTTGGATTAGCGGCAGCTCTTATTCATGATCCGGAAGTATTGATCTTAGACGAACCAACCTCTGGCCTTGACCCCAACCAGATAATTGAAATTCGCGAGGTGATAAAGAAACAGGGAAAGGACAAGACAGTTTTATTTTCTTCTCACATTCTCCAGGAAGTTGAAGCGATCTGCGACAGGGTGATAATAATTAATAAAGGGGAGCTGGTAGCAGACGATAAACTCAGTAATCTTCGCCAGCATTCATCTTCATCAAATACTGTGAAAGTAAGCTTCAAAGAATCAATAGAAAAAAGCTGGTTGGATCAATTACCAGATGCAAAATCTGTAAATAAAATTGATGCAAACAACTGGCAGTTAGCGACAGACAATCCTGAACAGCTTCGCAAACAAATCTTTGAACTCTCATTGCTGCATAATCTCAACATCGTTTCTTTGCAAAGCGATAGTCAAAGCCTGGAAGATGTATTTCGTTCATTAACACAGAACGTTTAAAGATTTTTTATGAAAAGAAAAACGGCTACAAAAATTTTATCATTTATTATAATAAGTAGTTTTTTCTTGCCTCTTTTTGAATGGCATGGATTTGAAATGACCGGATTAAATTATATATTATCAGATCACATCCCTTCTTATAAATATTTCTTATTGCTGGCGCCAATTGCGGCTTTACTTATTTTTTTTGATACCCTTGATGAACGCAGCTTCTTTTTCAACAGCAAGATATTTTCCTGGATTCCTTTACTCAGCCTTGCCCTCATTTGTATCATGAGATTATCAAATGGGAATGCTGAAAATAGCGAAACATATTTTTCAACAATTGATTTCGGTTTTTGGCTAATGTTACCTTTTTCATTTCTACTTGTAATTGTTAATGATAGTAAGCGGCTCTTTTATCAATATGAAAAGAATGAATCAGATCTTTTTCACTAGAATTCCAGGTGTACAAGTGTGCGGCGCAACAAATGATGAAAAGAATTACTAAAGCTGATAACATAAAAACCTACAAATAATAAATTATAAACCAAACCATGAGTTACATTTCTGAAATTTTTGCAAGACAAATATTAGATTCAAGAGGTAATCCTACAGTTGAAGTAGATGTATTGACCGATGAAGGTGCACTGGGCCGTGCCGCAGTGCCAAGTGGTGCAAGTACCGGCATACATGAAGCCGTGGAACTGCGTGATGATGATAAAAAAATCTATGGCGGTAAAGGAGTTTTGAAAGCAATTAAAAATGTAAATGATAAAATTGCCCCGGTATTGATCGGAAATGATGTGGCTGATCAAACAGGTATTGATGAAATGATGATACAGCTCGATGGCAGTGCTAATAAAGGAAAATTGGGAGCAAATGCCATGCTTGCTGTAAGTATGGCTGTCGCAAAAGCTGCTGCCGAAGAAGCATCACTTCCTTTATACCGCTACATTGGTGGTACTAATGCAAAGACGCTGCCCATACCGATGATGAATATCCTGAATGGCGGTGCACATGCTGATAACAAGATCGATTTCCAGGAATTTATGGTAATGCCTGTCGGCGCATCAAGCTTTAGTGAAGGTTTGCGCTGGGGTGTAGAAATTTTTCATGCGCTAAAAACTGTGTTGAAGAAAAAAGGATTCAGTACCAATGTTGGTGATGAAGGCGGATTTGCGCCAAACATCCAATCAAATGAGGAAGCAATTGAAACAGTGTTGACAGCGATAGATGCTGCCGGATATAAAACAGGTTCGCAAATTGTAATTGCAATGGATGCTGCCAACAGTGAGTTATGGGATAGTAAAAAGAAAAAATATGTTTTTCATAAAAGCAGTGGCAAGGAAATGACGAGTGAACAGCTGGTGAAGTTTTGGGAAAAATGGGTGAAACAATATCCCATTGCTTCTATTGAAGACGGTATGGCTGAAGATGATTGGGATGGTTGGAAATTCCTGACTAAAACTGTAGGTGATAAATGCCAGTTAGTAGGCGATGATCTGTTTGTAACAAACGTAACAAGATTACAACAGGGAATTGATAAAGGCATCGCCAATGCATTGTTGGTAAAAGTGAACCAGATCGGCACAGTAACTGAAACGATAAACGCTGTTACATTAGCACAACATAACGGATACAATACGATCATGAGTCATCGCAGTGGTGAAACAGAAGATACAACTATCGCTGACCTGGCGGTTGCATTGAATTGCGGACAAATCAAAACAGGTAGTGCATCAAGAACAGACCGCATGGCAAAATATAACCAGTTGATAAGAATTGAAGAATTGCTGGGGATGTCTGCGATTTATCCAAACGGAAAGATTAAATTTGGAAAGTGATCATAGAAGAAGGCGATCAGAAGCCTGACTTTTTCCTAAAATTCCAATAATATGAAACTACTAAACCTGATTCCGGCCTGGTTAAAAAACAAATATTTTCTTTCAGTATCTGCCTTTATAGTATGGATACTATTTTTTGATCCAAGAGATGTTTTTACACAAATGGAGCATCATCGTGAACTAAAGGAATTACAGGTTAGTAAGGCATGGTATCAAAAGGAAATTGCGAAAGAATCAATTGAGGCTGAACAACTTAAGACAAATCCTGCGACAATAGAAAAATATGCCCGTGAGAAATATTTGATGAAAAGGGATAATGAGGACATTTTTATAGTATCGGAAAACCCCGATGTTAAGAATAAATAAGCAGATCCGGCACAATATGGCAAACCTATGGTCCGTTTATATAGCGGACGTTTCGATTTCACTCTTTTTAAGGACACAAAATTTTAGGACATTAATTGGATTGCCAATGACAAACTTTACCCCTGAGGATCTTTTATTGTATTTGTACAAGGAGACAACTCCCGAGCAAACTACCGCTATTGAAGAAGCATTAAAGAAAAGCTGGGCACTACGTGAAAAGCTTACTGTGCTGAAAACTTCAATGCAGCGATTAGACAAGATCAAAGAATCACCACGTACTGAAGTAGTGTTGAAAGTTTTGAACTACGCGAAGGAGAAAACTGAGCAAACAGTTTAAGGTTCCAAACAATTTATTAGCATCATAACTTAATTGTTGTGATGCTTTTTTATTTTAGCAAAGTGAAAAGTATTCCCTTTGGCTTTCTATTTATCTCTTAACTCATGACTAAAAAAGAACGCTATCAATTTGTCATTGATTATTTTCAAAGGCATTTGCCTGAAGCCGAGACTGAATTAGAGTATGAAGATCCGTATGAATTGATAGTAGCAGTAATTCTCTCTGCGCAATGCACAGATAAAAGGGTGAACATGACAACGCCAGCAATTTTTAAAAAATTTCCTGATGTTGCATCATTAAGTAAAACAAATTTTGATGAGCTGTTTCCATTTATAAAAAGTATTTCTTACCCGAATAATAAAACAAAACATTTGATCGGGATGGCCAAAATGGTGATGGAAAAATTTGATGGAAAAATTCCAATGACCATTGATGAATTGATCCAATTACCAGGTGTGGGAAGAAAAACAGCAAACGTTGTTACATCGGTTGTTGACAAACAACCTAACATGGCGGTGGATACACATGTATTTCGTGTAAGTAAGAGGATCGGTCTTGTTCCCAATACCACGAAAACTCCATTTGCAGTAGAAAAAGAGTTGGTGAAAAATTTCCCTACAGAACTCATTCATAAAGCTCATCATTGGCTTATCCTTCACGGACGTTATATATGTGTGGCAAGAAATCCAAAGTGTGAACAATGTGGTGTAAGGCCTGTATGTCGTTATTTTACGACAATTATTTCGCCGGCATTAAGATAATAGCTGCTTATTAATAAATCACAGGAACTAAGCTGCATTTACTAAATTTACGTCACCAATTTAGCCCTTTATAACTAACTGATGGAGACGAAAACAAATTTTACACCCATACACTATCAAAGCAGGGTATCTTTTCAACCATTGCTTGCTGTGCTTAAAAGAGCCTTGCATCATGGTTCATCTGATGGAGTAAAAAAACTCTATTCCGGTATTTTAGAATATGCAGACATACATCCTGAATTACAAAACTCAATTGAAGATCTTACAATATTAGAAACGCATCGGGAATGGATGGAAATGTTGCTTAGTATTATCTTCCCTCCTACTGCCAGTGAACATGAAATGCTTTTTTCTGTTGGTCTTCCGTTTTCCTACACTACTATTTATACTTCCCGCCTTTTTAACATGCTATTTATTGAGCCGGGAACAAATAATATAAAAATCCCGGATAATGATACCGGAAAAGATATTGAACATGACCGGTTACTTGGTGCTTATAATCTTATTCTAAAAAAGTATTGCAATTATCATACTCCTGAATTTGTTTCTTCAGTACATCCTTATCATGACCCGCATTCGGGTTTGATAAAATATATGGAACTGCAATTAGATACAAGGTATGTCGATGTAAAATATACAGGAAGTCATTTGCCGATACCTGAAGACTTTATCAATAAAAAAGATCATGGTCTCTTATCATTAGAGCAATTACAGCATAATATTCCTATAGAACAATTTGCATTCGAAGGAATTGTTATCGGCCGTGTGATCGATGTGACAGAAACAGAAGTGATCTCACAAATGAAATCTGAATTGCTGAATCTGAATGCATTTTCAGAAGGCGTAGTTTATCATAAGTTGCAGGACCTGGTTCAATCGCTTATCGGTTTAAAGGATATAAGAATTGGCATCACTCCTTTTTTTAAAGTGAATGGTCATTATGTTTTTTCTGAATTACATAATAGTAATAGCCTTTTATTTAAACATTATAAGGCAGTAATGGAAAGGGACACTGTAAATGATTGCTGTCGTGAAATGTTCATGGAAACTGATAAGCCTATAATCTATGAAAAGATCGATGAAGAAAGAGTAGCAGAAATAGATTACCTCGGTTTTTATTTTGACCAGGGATATCGCAGTTTGATATTGGCACCGCTAAAACATAACGGGGACTTGTGGGGTATTCTTGAGATAGGTTCTGATCATGAAGCGAAACTTAACTACAAACATATTGGCAGGCTTGATGTTGCGATCCCTCTGTTTACTCGTGCTATTGAAAAAAGCGCCGAGTCTTTGGACAACCAGATCGATAAAGTAATTAAAGAACAGTTTACTGCAGTGCAACCCTCGGTGGAGTGGAAGTTTACTGAGGCTGCTTATACTTATATCATACAAAAACAACAAGGCAAAGATCCGAAGCCGGAAAGAATAGCATTTGAAACTGTCTATCCTTTATATGGTGCTATAGATATTCGCAATTCATCTGTAGAAAGATCCCAATCGATCCAACTTGATTTTATTGAACAATTACAAATGGCTGCCTCAGTTATTAAAAAAGCGCAGTCAAATATGTCCTTCCCTTTATTACAAGAAGTACAATTTAAAATAGATAAACATATTTCTGCCGCAAGTGATGTTTTGTTGAGTGATGAAGAAACAACCATTCATGATTTTTTACAAACCCAGGTTGCTTCCATTTTCAAACACCTGAAAGGGACGGCACCAGCCATACAAAAAGATATTGATGCGTATTTTGCTGCGCTTGATAAAAATATCGGGATGATCTACCATCACCGTAAAGAGTTTGAAGAAAGCATTGCAAAAATAAATGAACAGGTAAGCCGGTTTGTCGACAGGGAGCAAGTTTCAGTTCAGCAAATTTTCCCTCATTATTTTGAACGTTATGTAACAGATGGGGTGGAGTTCAATATTTATATTGGTCAGACACTTTCACCAAGAAAAAAATTTGATGAGCTATACCTGCGCAATATGAGGATGTGGCAACTAACCACATTAGCAAAAGCTTCGCGGCTTACAAATGAATTGTGCAAACAGTTAAGCCATCCGATGAAAACAACACAGTTGATCCTTGCGCATAGCACCCCTATCTCTATAAGTTTCCGGGCCGATGAAAGAAAGTTTGATGTAGATGGCGCCGGTAATATCCGGTACGAGATCATTAAAAAAAGAATTGACAAAGTGCATATAAAAGATACCAATGAACGGTTCACTCAGCCGGGGAAGATCTCCATTGTCTATATGCAACCGAAAGATGCGGAAGAATATGCAGAGTACATCGAGTTTTTACAAAATCAAAAACTATTAAAGCCCGGCATCGAACATCATGATCTTGAAGAACTGCAGGGTGTTGTTGGTTTAAAAGGATTGAGAGTGGATGTGCAATATGAAGATGATACTTCCAAGACTCCTCCTCTTTCTAACATTACAGATGAACAGTTGCTAAAAGGAAAATAAAAAAATAATACTTATTACATTCACATTTTTTAGGCCTTACATAGAAAATATGTTTTTTCAATTTTCGTTCAGCCGTTAGCATTTCTAAAAAAAGGTCACCAAAATGATGACCTTTGCTTTAAAAGAATATACTTCAGATCGATTCGAATTCTAATAACCAGCCCTGTCCATTATTCTATTAGCCGCATTTTTACTTGCAACAGAAATAAATACTAAAGCAATTCCGGCCAGCAGTAGCTGTACTCCAATAAAAAGACTGACGCCGATACCAGTGCCAAGATCGAAGATCAACACAACTGCTGCGAATATGCATATAAGTCCGGCAATAACAGTTACCCATCGAAAGGACTGATGCTTCATAAATACTATTCCTTGTTCAA
>Ga0207686_10000380_pt1 | contig 30978 bp, 36 predicted proteins | sample KBSM24metaG_FD_184396 | JGI IMG/M metagenome (GOLD analysis project Ga0207686, IMG submission 184396) | Miscanthus rhizosphere microbial communities from Kellogg Biological Station, Michigan, USA - KBS M2-4 metaG (SPAdes) (version 2) | ecosystem: Host-associated > Plants > Roots > Rhizosphere >...
CTGATGATTTCTTCGGGAGGCAGCTTGCTCGTGCGCGGCGCGGGTTGCCATCGATAGACGACGAAGAGTACTGCCACGAACGAAACGGCATTAATAAAGAAAACGGCCCATGGTCCTGACGCGGCGATGATGAACCCTCCGATGGCCGGGCCGATAGCCCTCGCAATGTTCACTGCGACCCCGCCAAGCGAGAGGGCTGCCGGCAGTTCTTCGCTGGGAACTAACTCAGGTGTGATTGCCTGCCAAACCGGATTGCTTACTGCTGTGCCGATGCCGAGAAGAAAAGTCAGGGAGAGCAAACGGCCAGTACTCATATGACCGGTCAGCGCCATGACTCCCATCGCCGTCGCCACAATCACCATCCACACTTGCATGACGATCAGCAAGCGGCGTCGATCGACGATGTCCGCGAGCGCACCGGCCGGCAGCGCCGCCAAGACGACCGGTAAGCTGCCGGCTGTCTCGACCAGCGCGACCAGCAGAGGCGAGAGAGTAAGTGATGTCATCAACCAGCTCTCGCCCACGTCCTGCATCCAGGAGCCGATGTTGGACACCACGCTCGCGATCCAAAGCGCGCGGAATACCGAGTGACGCAGAGGACTCAATACCGAGGCTATTTGAGACGGGCTTGTCTCGGCTAACTTGCTATTGATTTTTCTGGAGGGCTTCGCCACTGCGATCTGTTCCAAATCTTTGCGAAGTTTAGTCCTGATCGATTAATTCTATTCGGCGCACGTGGCGGCCACCCTCAAAGGGCGTCTCCAGCCACGTCCGCACGATTTCCAGCGCGAGCTGTTCCGACATCATTCGTTGACCGAGAGAGAGCATGTTGGCATCGTTGTGTTGACGAGCCAGTCGGGCCGATTCAACGTTCCAACAGAGCGCGCAGCGAATGCCCTTGATCCGATTGGCCACCATCGCTTCACCATTTCCGGAGCCGCCCAGCACGATGCCGCGTTCGGCTTCGCCTTTAGCTACCATTAAAGCGGCGGGCCGAATGAACAGAGGATAATCGACCGGCTCTTCAGAATCGGTTCCGAGATCAACGACCGTATGACCAAGGCCGGCGAGGAATTTCTTGATTCTTATTTTATAACTGAACCCGGCGTGGTCTGAACCAATAGCAATTTTCATTTTTAGATGTGGCAGCTGCACTGGCTAACGTCTTTACGACGTTTTCCAGAAGCTCCGGAAGCACGCCATGCCGCCATTCAAAAATAGCTAGGACTGTTGTAAGCGAAAATCTTGGTCGTACGTATCCTCCCATATCAAGATCTTAAGGGGAAGGTCGATTCGCACTACTTATGGAAGGTCGAATGGAATTTTCTTTTGACACAACCCGCCGGCGAGCTGCTCAGCGGGAGTAGCTACGACCGATAAAACTCCGATCGATCTGAAAGCGGTTAAAGTAGTTCAGCATGAAGAAGCTTCTATCGGCTAACCAGCGACAGGAAACCGTCCCCACGTCCACTAGCAACACGCAAATCAGGCAATGCATGCACGGTATGCAGAGCATGCACGCATATTTTTCTTGAGCGATTTTGTAAATGTTGAAAATAAAGGAGCGAAAATTCAGCTTCCCAAGCTGAAAGTTGCGAGTTCGAGCCTCGTCGCCCGCTCCAATTTTCCGTAGTAATTTTCGAACTCAAATTTTCACGGGTTAGCAAAACTTTAGAAACGTCCCGCGATTGCTTTCGTTTTGGTTGCCGAAAATGCCAATCTCTAGAGATGACGCTTCAACCACATGATTCTGAGTATTGCCTGCCCAAATCGACAACCAGTTCTCTTGGATTTGAAAGCTACGTTTTGGGCATGTATGGCTTAGTGCCATGTCTGCCCCGCCGATCTATCGCTGCTCCTTAGAATTGACCAAGGAAGGACGCGTCCCCGCTCGTTTAGAGCACGCAGATCCACTGAGGAGACTCTCTTGTGGTCTGTTCAATATTAAACCGGCTCTTGGCGGGCCATTGCGCTGTCGGTTAAGATTTAGCTAACTCATCGGTGACATATGGCTTCAACCCTTAATGAACGAGTTGAAAACCGGCTGCTCGCCTCACTTCCGCCGGATGAGTATCAACGGTTGCGACCACACTTGCGGAAGGTTTCGTTTTCCCTGGGTGAAGTCGTTTATGAATTCGGCGGCCAGTTGGATTACGTCTTCTTCCCCACCACCTCAATTGTCTCGTTGCTCTACACGATGGAAAACGGCTCGAGCGCCGAAATGGGTTTGACTGGAAATGATGGCGTGGTCGGGATTGCCCTCTTCATGGGAGGTGGCACGATGCCCAACCGGGCCGTGGTACAAAGCGCCGGTGAAGCGCTCAGGATGAAGGCGAAGGTGTTGCAGGACGAGTTCGCGCTGGGCGGAAAGTTCCAGCAATTGCTGCTGCGCTACACCCAGGCATTGATTACTCAAATCTCGCAAACGGCGGTTTGCAATCGTCTTCATTCAGTCGAGCAACAGCTTTGCCGCTGGCTGCTGCTAAGCCACGACCGCGTGCAGGCCGATGAACTGATCATGACGCAAGAACTGATTGCCGACATGTTGGGCGTACGCCGCGAAGGCGTCACTGTGGCTGCTGGCCACCTGCAGGATCTCGGTGCCATCAGTTACGTCCGCGGTCGCATTCAGATTCTCGATCGAGAGAAACTGGAAGAGACCGTGTGCGAATGCTACCGCGTGGTGAGGGACGAGTTCGCTCGGCTACTGGGTTAGATAATTAGCCAGGTTTCGGCTTTGTGTGTTAGCGCACAGACCTCCGTACATTGGAATGCTATAAAACCTCACTTAGCTCCGCTTTAGAAATTATCTTTCGACATCTCGGATCAGGCCAACAACCTTCTTCTTGAGCCGTCTGCAAATTTCCCGAAGAGGGCTGTAGCGAGAGGACCTCTATCTCCGCGTCCAGGCACCCCATCTACAACCAGGATCTCTGGTGCAGTCAAATGCTTCGTGACGTGTGTTTGGAAAACCTTGGTAACAGCTATGGAAGCTGAAAGGAAAATATGAAGAATTCAAAGCATGTCTTTTCTGGATTAATCCTGTTCGCGCTCGCCATCATCGGCGTGAGCGCCCAGGCTCAGCCCCGGCCTAACCGCGTCAGCGACCGGCAGGTTAGTAACGTACTTCAACGACTCGAACGAAGCTCCAACAGGTTCCGCGCCAGTCTGAACCTGGCACTCGTAAACGGACGCATCGACGAAACGCGGCCGCAAAACGACATCAATACGTTCGAACCCGCTTTGCAGAATGCGATTGATCAATTCAGAGTTGGGTTCAATCGTCGCCAGGCGTCGGCGGCCGATGTCGAGAACATCATGCAAAAAGCGTCCCTGGTCAACGGATTCATGACCCGCAATCGCTTGAACGTCACAGTGCAGAACGATTGGGCCGCGGTTCGGACTGATCTGAACGCGCTGGCTAATGCCTATGGCGTGAACTGGCAGTGGAACCGACAGTCTCTGGCCCCGGTTGACTCAGGCCGATCGCCGCGACTGTCCGACAGCCAGCTCGACCAGCTAATTCGCCGAATCGAAACTGGCAGTGACACGTTTAAATCCAGTCTCACCGAAGCTCTTGGTCGTCGCTACGATCAAACGAGAAGCCCAGACAATATGAATGAAGCCCTCAGGGACTTCGATAATGCGACTGACCAATTGCGCAATCAGTTCAACGCCAAGCAGCCAGTGGCCGATTATGTCGGACGGTTGCTCGCCCGGGCGACACCGATCGACACTTTCATGCACAACAACCAGCTCACCAATCGGACCCAGAGTGATTGGTCAACTTTGCATGGAGACCTAAGCACGCTGGCCAGTGCCTTCAATCTTTCTGCGAATTTGCAAAACGGGGGCGACCAGCGGCCACCCTACAATTCAACGAGCCGCTTGACCGGAACCTACCGATTAGATTCGTCGCACAGCGACGATCCTCGCGAAATGGCAAACCGTGCGACCAGGAGTCTTCCCAACAAAGAACGACAGGGTGTCTATGACCGCATGATAGCTCGCCTCGAATCGCCGCAAATGCTGGCCATCGAGCGCAGTAATTCAAGGGTGACCATGGCGTCATCGATCGCTCAACGCTCAACTTTTGACGCCGACGGCGTCGAACGTCAGGAGCAACTTTCCAATGGTAAAACGAACCGGGTAACCGTAAGTTTGCGAGGGGATCAGTTAGCCGTAAATTCCACCGGTTACCGGGAGAATGACTTCAACGTCACGTTCGAGCCAATTGAAAACGGCAGCCGGTTGCGCGTCATACGCGAGATATATTCGGAGCGCCTGAACCAACCCGTGATTGTGAATAGCATCTATGACCGCACTTCGGATTCCGCGCAATGGAATGTCTATAACGGCAACGGACCGGTGCTCGGCAACTCAGGTGCTAACGACGGTGAATTCATCATTCGCGATGGCGAGACCGTGGTGGCCGTTTTGAACAATGAACTGGCTACAAAGCAGACCAAGCAGGGCGACCGGTTCACCATGACAGTGCGCGAACCTGGTGAATATGAAGGGGCAGTTATCGAAGGCACGGTGGGTGCGGTTACCCAGAGTGGAAGCCTGACTGGCCGATCCGGAATGACGCTTAACTTCGACACGATCCGTTTGCGCAACGGTCAAACCTACAAATTCGCCGGCACTCTCTCGAGTGTAAGAACGGCGAATGGCGACACGATCAGGGTTGATAATGAAGGAAGCGCACAAGGCGACAATCAAACGACGCAAACAGTCACCCGCGCTGGCATCGGCACCGCCATCGGCGCGATCATCGGTGCAATTGCCGGCGGTGGAAAGGGCGCTGCGATAGGAGCGGTCATAGGCGCAGCAGGCGGAGCCGGCTCAGTCTATGTTACCGGCAAGGACAATCTGGAGCTTCCGACGGGCACCGAACTAACCGTTCGTTCGGGTGCTCCGAGATAAACAGCTTCTGCGAGAGAGTTGTTCACTCTACTGCGCGTATTCGGTAATTCATTCGAGGATTCGACGCGCGCTTGCGATGGAAGGCCGATTGACTTGATCGTCGGCCTTTTTCTTATTCACTGCCCGTCCTCTTTTTTCCCGTCTTGAAGTTCGCATAGTGACAAGCCCTTCCTTCGTCAGTTTGAAGATAGCTCGTCGATTTTCAAAGATGACTCTCACCCAGGCCCACTTTGTTGTCTGCGGAAAATAGATTCCGCGGAAGAACAGACGTGAAACCAGGTGGCTGACACGATTTTTGAACGGCGCATCTCTGATCGAATCGATAGCCTGCGCGTTTCGCTTAGGACTATAGGAGGCGCGCCAGGCCCTGTCGGTTTCGTGACGCGCGTCTTCGATCGTCATCTTGAGCGGGGTGTGGGCCATCCAGAAAGGCGCGAAATCCAGCCAGTGCCTGGGGCGTGTAAGCCGTCCTGACTTTGCCAGGCGATCGTAAAGCGGAGTCGCGGGGAACGGCGTGAGCTGGCCAAAAACCGGCAGACCCGGAGGCCATGAATGAATTTCATTGAGCGTACGCTCGGCAATTCCCACCGTGTCATTGTCCATCCCGAAGATGAACGAGGTGATGGCGTAGATGTGATGCCGTGCGAGGCGGTGAAGAACGGCCGCGTACTCGCCGGGTTTACTAAAATTCTTGTTTACGTCGGCCATATTCGCGGGATCGATCGACTCCATGCCGATGAAAATCCACTGACCACCGGATTCGGCGATGAGGCCAACGAGTTCTTCGTCGCGCAGCAGGTTTGCGCTGATCTGGGCTACCCACGGCAGTTGGGCGCCGGCGGCGATGATGTCCCGCAGCAGCGACTTCGTGCGTTTGGTATTGATGGCCAGATTGTCGTCGATGAAGAAGACTGCGATTTGACCGCGCTCTTTGCGCGCGCGCGCCTTGAGCCGCAAGAGTTCGTCAACAACACTCTCGTTGCTACGAAAGCGAATAGAGTCGCCGAAGAATCCGGTCACAGTGCAAAACTCACAGCCATAAGGACAACCACGCCCCGTCTCTATCGGCACAACGTGAAATGCTCCCCAACCGCTTCCCAGGCGAGACATAAACGGTCGGAACACGTTCGGGACAAGGCTGAACTGATCAAGGTCGAGTGTCTCCCAGGGAATTAAAGGATAGGGCTGCAGGTTCGGTTTGCGATCCAAACCCTTCGCGTCGCGTTCCGGCTCGTAAACATCCTTTAGTTGACCGCGCGCCGCGTCGGCAACAATTAGCGGCCAGGTCTCATCAGCTTCACCGAGCGCCACAGCATTCGCGTGACGAAGACCCCCATCGCGACCGAGGGCCTCGTCGGGTACCTCGGTAACATGCGGGCCTCCCATGACAACCGGCACACCCGCGGCACGAACTGCATCGGCCATGCGGTAGGCGCGAGCTATCATTCTCGTCATCGCGCCGATGCCGACGAGTTCGACGCCCTGCTCGCGCACAAACGAGACCAGTTCCTCTTCGTCCATCGCCCTGGCGTTGCCGTCAATCAAGAGCACTTCATGGCCAGGCGGGGTGAGCGCCTGGAGCAGAAACATCCACAGGTGCGGCATGAAGTTGCGCGTTACCCCGTTGTCAGGGTTATAAAGCAGTATTTTCATTTCCGATCTCCGAGGCCCGATTAACTAATAAGCCGTTTCAACTTGCGCGGAATTACGCAGTGGGATGGCAAGAGGAGGAGTCGGAACACTCGATCCAGATGTCAAGCAGGCTATTTCGCTGTCGTCGCAAAACTATATCACATATGTGCGACCACACACATAACGCGGGTAGCATCCATTTTTGATCCTGCAATGAGAGATTTACGCTGATGCCCTTAACACGAGACCGAATGCCGGACAGCTATTTCGCGAGTAAGCTGTCATATTCTCTTTTAATGGTCCCGTAGCACTTGCATGCGATGGCGGTGAGCGACGCCGGCTTAAGAATTGTGAGGGTGCCGCGACTGTAACGAATCAAGTTCTTCTCTTGCAGAGCTCCAGCGGCCTTGCTGACGGCTTCGCGCCGCACGCCCAGCATGTTGGATAGAAATTCCTGAGTGAGTTGAAACTCATCACTGCCCATTCGGTCGCGAGTCATTAACAGCCAGCGAGCGAGGCGCGCGTCGATCGGATGATTCAGGTTGCAGACGGCAGACTGAGAGAGCTGTGACCACAATGAGTAGGCATAGCGTTGCAGTACTCGCGGCAACGACTGGCCGTCGCTGGTGCTCGTTCGCAAAGCTGCCGCTGTCAGTGTCAAAGCGGAACCGGCGCCTTGCACTACGGCGTGATTGGGCGAGGTCTTGACACCCATAAATACGGGCATGCCGACCAGGCCTTCGCGGCCTACGATTCCAACTTCGAGCGTACCTCCTTCGTCAACGTTCGCCAGTAAAGAGATAATGCCGCTGGTAGGAAAAAAGACGTGACGAATAAGATCGCCAGGCTCGTAAATCACTTCACCGAAGACCAAAGGGAACGGTTTTAGGCTCGGCGCCAGCCGTCGATATTCATCCTTTGGCAACGCCGCAAGAAGTTGATTGGTTGGCGGGGCGCGAAGTGCAGAAACTTTAGACATTCAGGAACTCCTCATTCCGATAGTGTTGTGAAAAGACAACAAACGGCACAAGAAGATATCTCTCGAGATCTGCCTGATGTCGGATGGTGGATTTAACAACCCAGGATAAGACAATAAGAGTTGGCAGTCTGTGCGACACCACACATAAGCCGAAGGCTGGCCATATAATGGACAGGACCTGATCATTGCCTTAGTCTGAGCACACAAAACTTTAAGAGAACCGACCCGGTGGAAGAGCCACGAATCAAGCTAGTGCTGCGGGAGAAAAAGTGAATATGCACAGCAATCACAGCGCATGGAAGGGCCTGGTAGCAGGCGTTGCCGGAGGTTTGGTGGCATCCTGGGCCATGGATCGATTTCAGTACTGGTGGTTGTCCTTTGGCAGAGACGATGAGCAAAGGCTCCAGCAATCGCCGAATCAAGAAGCGAACCAGGAAGAACCTGCAACCGTGAAAACGGCTTCCGCGATCTCGGAAGGAGTATTTGCTCATCGTCTTACCGATCGAGAAAAAGCGATCACCGGTCCCATTGTTCATTATGCGGTGGGCACGACCGCCGGTGCAGTGTACGGTGTTGCGGCGGAGTATGAACCCGACGTCACAACCCTGGCGGGCATTCCGTTTGGCGCGGCGTTCTGGATGGTGGTGGACGAAGGAGCCTTGCCTCTGCTTGGACTCGCAAAAGGTCCAAGTGCCTATCCGACCGCAACACACGTCTACGCGCTTGCCTCACATCTGGTCTTTGGGTTGACGGCAGAAGTCGTGCGTGGCGCGGTGCGGCGAGCGCTTTGATTCGCCGGAAATCCTCGCCGTAGAATACTTCATCGAGACTGCTCCGAAATGACTGCGCTTGCGTTGAAGCCGAGACCGCACTCCTTTTCTGACAAAAAACTCGAGACGCTCCAGCGTCTTACTTTTGACTATTTCCTAAAAGAAACGAATCCGGAAAATGGCCTGGTGCCGGATAGCACGCGGCAAGGCGCGCCCTGCAGTATCACTGCCACGGGATTCGCACTCGCTGCTTATCCGGTTGGCGTCGAGCGAAGATTCATCACGCGGCACGACGCGATTAAGCGTACCCTCACGACAATGCGCTTCTTCTGGAATAGTCCGCAGGGGCGGAAGCCAGACGCGACAGGCTACAAGGGTTTCTACTATCACTTCCTTGACATGAAGACTGGGCGACGGACCTGGGATTGTGAACTGTCAACCATCGATTCGACGTTCCTGATCATTGGAGCACTAACGGCCGCGGAGTATTTCAATCGCGACAATACGGATGAGCGTGAAATTCGCACGCTTGCTGACGCTATTTATCGGCGAGCCGACTGGCATTGGGCGCGGAACGGCGGAGTCACGGTCACGCATGGCTGGAGACCTGAGAGCGGGTTTCTCAAGTATCGTTGGCAAGGTTACAACGAAGCGCTCATTCTGTACGTCCTCGGTCTTGCCTCGCCGACGCACGCGTTACCAAAAAAAAGCTACCGGGCCTGGACCAGGAGTTACAAGTGGAAGAAGCTTTACGGTCGAGAGTTTCTCTACGCCGGGCCGCTCTTCGTCCATCAGCTTTCGCACATGTGGATTGATTTTCGTGGTATCCAGGACAAGTACATGCGCGGCAAAGCGCTCGATTATTTCGAGAACAGCCGCCGCGCCACATACATTCAGCAGCAGTACGCGATGCGCAATCCGCGAGGCTTCAAAGGCTATGGTGAATACATTTGGGGTCTGACCGCGAGCGATGGTCCCGGACCGGCCAGCAAAAAGATCAATGGCAAGGTGCGCAACTTTTACGACTACAGCGCGCGCGGTGTTCCCAATGGACCTGATGACGGCACGCTGGCCCCGTGGGCCGTGGTCGCTTCGCTGCCGTTTGCGCCCGAGATCGTTCTGCCGTCGATCAGCTATTTCGACGAGACGTTTCCTGAGATGACCAGCAAGTATGGATTCAAGTGCAGTTTCAATCCCACGTTTTCGACGACGTCGAGCGGCAAATGGATCTCGAAGGGCTACTACGGCCTGGATCAGGGCCCGATAGTTTTGATGATCGAGAACTACCGGTCAGGATTTCTCTGGCAGTTAATGCGCCGCTGTCCCTACATAATTGACGGACTTCGCCGGGCAGGTTTTACGGGCGGGTGGCTTAGCGACTGATTGAACGGATCGTATCAGCCCAGTGCACATTGCTAGTGCATATTGAATGGACCGCCGCGCGGCTCGGGCGTCAGTTCCGGACGCGAGGAATCCTGCAAGACCTCATGCAGCTCCAGGACATTTGTTTTGAAGTATGCGTCTTTCGGCAAGGTGCCTGACTGAGCGTGACCTTTCACAAACTCATCAGAGCGAACCCAGTTGAGAAAATCCTGCCGGCTATTCCACGTCGTAAAAACAACGTAAGGATCGCCGTCGTTCACGGGGCGCAGGATCTGGTTCGAAATGAACCCTTCCATCTTATCCACCAGCCCGGCCCGCTCCCGGAACACCTTCTCAAAGGCGTCCGCGTACTCCGGCTTCACGTAAAGGCGGTTGGCAACGGTTATCATTCGCGCCTGTCTCCTCTGCACCTAAAGTTCGGTGCGTCTCAAGATCTCCGGCAAGACTAGCTTTGTTTCGCCATCGTCTCTCCCAATGCCAGGAGTTTATCGAGGGCGAAACGATTCATCAGTTTGCCGCCAACAATCACGGCGCGTATGCGCTGAGTGTTGTGAATATCATCGAGAGGATTTGCATCTACAAGGATCAGATCCGCGAGCTTGCCCACCTCGATCGTACCCAGGTCTTTGCTTTTATTGAGCACGCGGGCAGGCGTCGAGGTTGCCGCTTGCAGCGCCTGCATTGGCGTTAAGCCACACTGGACCAACAGAGCCAACTCTTCATGCAGGCTGAAACCGGGAATACGCGGTCCGGCAATGTCGGTTCCGGCGATTAATGTGACCCCGTCCGTGTGCATCTGCCTCACCACTTCGCACAATTCGGCAAACGTCTGTTTCCATTGCAGGAGGTCTGCTGCCGGCAGCTTGGATTGTTCCAGCGTCTTTTTGTTAGAGACCGCCACATACCGCAGGTTTGAGTTGGGTGGTAGCGCCGGGTCCGAAAAGTCAATTGACGTCCGATACGCAATCAACGTCGGATCCGAGACGGTATGGTTCCGAACGAAGCGAGCGAACAATTCATCAGCTGCATCTGCGCGAAACTGGCGTATCGCTTCGAACAGTTTGCGTCCTTTCAAAGCCGCGGTGAACGTCCCTTCAAAGAGAGTTTCAGTGTGTTCTATCGTGGCCTCACCGGCGTCGGACGCTTCTGCCGGAGTAACCGTCATGGGAATGTGTCCCACGAGCGTCAGGCCCTGCTTTTTCGCTTCGTCGATCGCGGCGAAGTACGAATCTCTGGGCATGCGGCGGTGGACTTTGATGAAATCGACGCCGGCCTCCTTCAGCGCGCGGATCACGCCGCGGGTTTCATCCGGATTGCCGGACACCATCTGATACTGATTGAACTTCTGTCCATTGAGAATTGGGCCAGCACGCAGAATGCGTGGACCAATCAAAATTCCAGTCACAATCTTCGTGCGCCAATCATCAAGTTCACTAAGACGCCCGCCCATGTCGCGCACCGTCGTAACTCCGTTGGCAATCAGAACAGGTAAGGCGCTGGCCGTCGTCCAACTTAGATGCACATGTGCGTCCCACAATCCGGGAATCAGGAATTTGCCGGCGCCATTAACAACCTGAGCGCCTCGCGGCACCGAAACTTCAGCACTCGTGCCTATTTGAGTGATGCGTTCACCGGCGATCACCACCGTCATGTTGGGCATCGCCGATCTGCCGGTAGCATCAATCACCGTTACGTGCGTAATCGCAAGCGGCCGAGAAGCAGGTCCTGTTCTCACTTTTGAGATTGAAGTGAAAGACGCAAGACCGAGGATCAAGATGGATAGAGCGATTGTTCGAATCATAGCCCTTCTCGTTCACTCAAGTTTCTGTCTTGTGAATTGCCTGCCTTCAATAACTGCTTCAACAGACGAACCTGCTCTTGCTGCATGTTAATCAGCTCCGCCCATTTCATTTCGCGCAACTCGTCCATCTTTTCATGCAGACTGAGAATCTCAAGTTCAGCCTTCAAATTCACTTCATAATCGTGGGCCGCATCCAGCCTGTCTTTTATGCCTTGACGATTTTGCGACATGAGAATGACGGGGGCCTGGATGGCGGCGAGCATGGAAAGGAAGAGGTTCAGTAAAATATAAGGGTAGGGATCAAATGAAGCGTTACGCTGGGCGAGAATCAGAGTATTTAGCGCAACCCATGAAAGCAGAATGGCGCCAAAGATCATAATGAACGTCCATGAGCCGCCAAACGCTGCAACCTTATCGGCGAGTCGTTGTCCGATGGTCAGCTTCTTCTCAAATTCCTGATTGGTATCGCGGCTGATGTGCCGGCGTTCGCCGAAATGCTGAACAACTCGATGTTCCCGTTCGGGAAGCTCATCAAGACTGATCTTGAACCGCTTCTTGGCAAGATCTTGGAGTTGATTGTTCACAACGTTTATCCTCCAGCTTGTCTAGGAATGCGAGTCCGCACCCCTCAACGCCGGATTCACGCCGCGGTACTTGTACTTCAGGCTGCCGAGCGCAGCGAATAGCAACGACACCAGGCCCAACGGATCAAATTGACGAATGGACTGAAGGCACTCCAGCAACGACGTGATGTTGCGTCGATAGAACAGGAGACGCTATTCCGCGCTCTTATCTTTCTCGTCCTGGGCGTCATCACCCTTTTTGCCATCCAGAGTATCCATGAGGAAGAGTGGAGTGTCGGCCTCGGTGTGGACGACTTCTTTAACCAGTTCTTTGGTGTCTCGATCGGTCAACCCCTGACCAAGTTCGTAACCAGCCTGCCAGTACTTTGTGTCTTCGGAAGAGATTCCGGCTTCAACTCCCCTTCTAAACTCGCGTGAATTCGCGTCCGTATTTGTCTTTTGGTTCTCGTTCATGGTCGTCTCCTGTTATTTAATTAATCCTGCTCAATGTCCTGGGCCTAACCTATCGCTACCGGCTTGGCGTGTCGCGCGGCAAGCTCAGCTACAACGGATGCTAACTTCGCGAGCTCGACCGGCTTCGGAATGTGCACTTGGTAGCCAGCTAAGAGCGCACGTTTGCGATCTTCGATTCCGGCATAAGCTGTCAACGCCACTGCTGGAATTCTTCCTCCGCGCTCTATCGGAAGCTGTCGTATTTTGTTAATCAACCAGTAGCCGTCCATCTCCGGCATCCCGATATCGCTTAGGAGTACGTCGAATGGTCTTCGCTCCATTTCTTCCAGCGCTTCAATGGCCGATCCAAAAGAGACCACTTGGGCGCCGCACATCATCAACGCCGCAACAAGAAGCTCGCGGGAGTCTCGTTCATCATCGACTACCAGTACCCGAACATCGTTAAGCGCTGGCTCTGACTCGGTCGCATTATTACCCTCAATAATTGGCTGCGGCGTCTTTTCTATATTGTTCAAGTCGTGATGCACGCTCGTCACCGGGAGCATGACCTTGAAAGTGGTGCCCGCGCCGGCGCCCGGACTTTCAGCCGTCACCGTCCCGCCGTGCAGTTCAACCAACTGGCGCACGATGGAGAGCCCGAGTCCAAGCCCGCCGTGCCTTCGTCTGCTCGACGAGTCGAATTGACGGAAGCGATCGAAGACGTGGAGGAGAAGCTCGGGATCGATGCCTTGTCCCGTATCACTGATGGTGATTTCAACCTGGGAGTGGCAGCGCTCCAGCCGCACTTCAACGCGCCCGCCTTCAGGTGTGAACTTGATCGCGTTCGACAAAAGATTCCAGATAATTTGTTGGAGCCGTTCGGGGTCGCCGGAGATCGGACCCATTCGCGGATCAATTGCAGTCTGGAGATGAATGTTTCTGGCATCTGCTGCCGGCCGCAGGCCTTCAACGACCGCTTCGATTATCCGATCCATTTCCACCGCGCGTACGTCGAGGCGAAGCTTTCCTGTGATGATGCGCGAGATGTCAAGGAGATCGTCAATAATCTCTCTCTGCGCACGGGCGTTGCGCGAGATGGTCTCAACTGCGTGTTTTGACTCTTGCTCGTTGAGTTGGCCGCTGGCGAGCATTTGTGACCAGCCGAGAATCGCAGTCAGCGGCGTACGCAATTCATGGGACACCGTGGCAAGAAACTCGTCCTTGAGACTGTTAGCTGTATCGGCCTCCGCCCGTGCCGCCTGCGCGCTTGCCAATAGAACCCTGCGTTCTTCCTCAGCACGTTTGCGGTCTGTGATGTCGCGGATATTGCATTGAATAACCGGACGCCTATCTTCCTCATAGACATTGCTGACAAACTCCACTTCCCGGAGCTTTCCGTCAGTCGTTTGAAGCGGCAAGTTTTCATAGCGAAGATAGCCATTCGACTGCAAATCTTTAAACGCGTGTTGGCTTGCATTCTTGTCGCCGAACAAACCGATTTCCCAAAGCTCCTTTCCCAGAAATTCGTCGTGTGAGTAACCCAACAATTCCATCATAAATGGATTCACGTCAGTGATTTTTAGAGAGAGGGCATTGAGAATTAATATCCCGTCTCGGGCCGATTCGAAGAGCCGCCGGTAACGAATCTCTGAAGTCCGGAGCGTGGAGTTGTCCGACGCGTCGACCGCAAGCGTTTCTTGCGTCCCCTTAAGCCCGGTGATGTCGACCGTTGGGGGCAAGGGTTGAGACATCCTGAGTTCACCTGTCCTGGCTTGTTTTGTGGATGGCATCGGGAACCCCCATTTTTGTCGATTGAAAGTGTTTCGCTTTCAACTTTCCAATAATGTCTCTTAGTTGAGTCGAGTTCAGGCCGCGGCTTTCTCGCCAGTCAACTCCGGCTCGCCGAGCAGTTCATCAAAAAGCGTCCGGTAGTGGATCATTGCCTGGCGCAAGTCTTCAGTATTGGCCTGCCCTTGCGTTTGACGAACCGCGATTGCGTGGGCCGTTCGGTAATTCTCGATAACCAGAGGATGGCCCACAGAGATATCTGCCGCGCGCTGTTCAAAGTCACTTACCGGATAGCCGCGTGTCGACATCACATCGCGAAGCAACTGATCGGCCTCAGTAACTGCGCCTCCAGGGCCGTCAACAAACCGCGCCTGGACCCTGCTCCACGACTCTACGAAGCGCGCACGATCACCTGCGGCCAGCGGTCGAATGTTCAAACTCTCCACTCGTGCGGTGCGCTCTTTGAGTCCGGCTTCCGCATGCCGCCGGCCTCCGTCTTCTTTCACAGCGCGTTCGTACTCAGCGCCAAACTGCGCACGGAGTTTTTCGGTGCGGCGCTTTCGAAGGGAATACCACGCGACAATGCCTGCAACTACAAGCACGGCGAAACCAATGATTAATGCCAGTTCTATTGGGCCGAATGTTGTCATGTTCATGTTACCTCCAGTTTTTGTACCACTCTCTGACTTGCGTCTTTAAGAGTCGTCGCGGTGCGGTTGGCTAAGTGGAACCCGCGCGCACCACTCATTCGACGGCTTGCTTCCGCGTGTCTTTCTTTATCTTCGGCCTTCAGACCGAACGCCGCCCAGCGACCAGGTTGTAAATCAAGATGATCACTGCGACGACTATTAAGATGTGAATTAGGTTTCCACCGAAGTGGCCGATGAATCCCAGTAACCACAAGATCACCAGGATCACGATGATTGTCCACAACATTTTGCACTCTCCTTTGTTAGCCTGAGCCGTTTTAGGACCCAGCGATGAACGGATTGATTAATCGCCCAAAACGACGATCTGGTTGTCCACTGATTTCACGCCTGGAACTGCCTTCACCAAACGTTCCGCCCGTGCCTTGGTAGCTGCCGAGTTGGCGCTGCCAGTCAAGACTGCGCGCGCGTCTGTAATAGTGATTGAGACTGAATTCATATCCGTCTCCTCAGCCAGTCTCTTGGTTGCGACTTCCTGCATGTTTGCATCATCGCTCGCGCTGTCTCTCTGGCTCGGCTGTTGGATAATCACAGGTGCCTGCTGGCCAGAAGCCGGTTGCTGAATGATCACGGGCGCTTGCGGCGCCGGCTGTTGAACTATCGTCGTCGGCGGCTGTTGGTTGTTCGTCTGGCTGGCCGCTTCCAAATTAGCGTTTCGGTTGGCTTCCTCGTTTGCGTTTCTGTTACTTACTAAATAGACAATCACGGCGATTCCGACGATCGCAAGAACCGCAATTACAGCGACCGTACCCGTTGAAACGCGTGATTCCCGCGGGCCACTTTGGGTTCTTTCGGTAACGACCTCGCTTCGCTGGCCGGGGCTATCTACCACAACGTGCTTCTCTATTCTTTCTTCGTTGAAATCCATAATTCTCCTCCTTGATATCTTGAAATGCGCCGCCGGGTAGTCACTTCGCTTTGAAGCCAGCCGTTACCTCGTCCTTATGCGCTGCGAAAGCGGCGAGGACTTCTCCCTTCTCGCGCGCAGGCACTTTGGCGAAGTCAAGCGAACGCCCTAGCTCGGCTGCGACTTCGTCGAATTCTGCGGGCGAGATTTTGAGATCACGATGCGCCTCCTCAAGACCCAGTGCAGTCTTTCCCGGTTTCGTTGGCGAGAATTTGAATGGCCCGCCCGTGACCTCGCAGACCCACAGGGTTCGCATGAATTTGAGGCCCGGCAATCTGCTCAAGTTCTCCCTGTGCCATTTCCTGAGGGCTGGGTTCTTCGAATTCCTTCCGACGATCGGGTTATTCACAAGCGCGTCGCTAAAGTGGTCAACTACCGCGGCGATCGCGAAGACCCCGCCAAGCCGTTCGTAAAGACTCTTCTCGCTCTGCGCAGCGGCTTGTACGGAAGTCGCTACGAGAAGGGCTGTCAGAGTCATTGCTATTGCGAGTGACTTAACGATCGAAATCTGGGTTTTCATGATTCTTTTTTCCTTCGGTTCTTTTAAGTTGTCCGCCCGCACCATGACGTGCGGCAATTGTCGTAGCGGAAAGCGCGTATCAACCGCCTAAACAATTGATTATGCTTTGGATGACGGCGCCTTCATTTGCTTCCGACTGCGATCAACGGCGCAGGTACTTCATGCTGAGAAAACGTCTCCGCCTAAACAGCGCGTGATAGATGAACATGAACACAACGGCGCTTACCGCCGCTACAAGTGCGCTATAAAAATCCAGACCTGACCCGCCGAACCTCCCAATGAGATTAGAAAGAAAACCACCGACGATTGCCCCGACAATACCTAACAGAACATCGCGCACGCGGCCGCGATCCGTCTTGTTAAGAATTTTGCTGCCGATGAAACCAACGAGCAGACCGATCACAATCCAGGCGACAAAAGACAAGGCCGAACTCTCCTGGCGGTTCAAAATGACAAGACCCGATCTGTTACTAATACTGAGTAGATATAGGACGATGGCGATCGCCGTGATCGCGAGAATCGCAGCTATGGTAATCGTACCCGCTGAAAGGCGCGATTCTCGCGGGCCCCTTTGGGTTCTTTCGGTTACAACCTCGCTTCGCCGGCTAGGGCTATTGACCCACGTGCTTTCGTACTCTTTTTTCATTGGAATCCTGAAATCTGCCGTTCTTGATATCACCTGATTATGAAGCGTTAGATCACCGCGCTTTCATTAAGCTCCCACCATTAATCTCCCACCTGAGAAAACAGCAAACATCACAAGCCGCTAGGCCCTGTCCCGGATGGTCGAGAGTGATTTGTCCAAAGAACGACTAATAGTGAAGGTACAAGTGAAGAGATCTGCCGTCTGTGCGACAACACACAGAGGCCAAAACCAGTGAAGTTGACGCTTTCTCGTGGCCGAAGAATGGGTTTTATGATCCTGAATAACAGTGTTTGGGTGTATATGTGTGTTAACGCACAGACCCGCCCTTCGAACGCGATCAAGACTGCGCACTGAGTCAGGCACAATCTCCGATTTGCAGGAGGCCAGAATGCCGTCCAGCCCCCGACTGCGAGTTCTATGCGTCGATGACGATGAGGACTCGCGCGTGATGTTAACCGCGTTATTAGGCATCACTTTGATTGAAGCCAAAGCTGTCGGAACTGCCGCCCAGGCCTTGTCGTCTATTCGAACAGAACACTTCGACCTGTACTTGCTGGACTCGCGTTTACCCGATGCCGATGGCTTTGAATTGTGCCGCCAGATTCGTGATTATGATCCGCAGACTCCGATTCTTTTCTTTTCCGGCGCCGCCTACGAGGCCGACAAGAAGAAAGGCATCGAAGCCGGCGCGAATGGCTATGTGATTAAGCCCGACCTTGACGCTTTGCTCGGAAGTATCAAGCAGTTCGTCTCTGAAGAGGAAAGCGACGCGCCGGCTAAAATCCTCCCATTCAGACCAAATCTCAATTCAATCTCTCCATTCACTTTTGATCCCGCCGCAGCTTGATATGTGTGTTACGGCACATACAACAGTTTCGCGAAGTCATACAGTCACCTCCAGCAAACTCATTCTCTAAACATTCCGCGCAGTTACCAACTGGAGGTACAGCATGAAAAAGTTTCTCGTCTTAATGTTGATGTTCGTGTTTTTGGCATTCACAGCGCCGAACGCTTCGGCACAAGTACGTCACCGTCGCCACCGACATGGGCGCACTTTCTGGCAGAAGCATCGCGATAAGTTGACGGTAGCCGGAACGGCGGCGACCGGCGCGGGGATCGGCGCCGTCATCGGCGGAAAAAAAGGCGCGCTGGTAGGCACTGGCGTTGGCGCAGGAAGCGGCGCGCTCTACACCTACAAGATTCGGAAGCGCCATCGCCGGCGTTACTAGTTTCTTTAACATCGACTACAACCTATGAAGTGTTCCACCTGGACAGTTCATATGTGTGCTAGCCCACAGACGGCTGCAGTTACCGTAGTTTATGTTGCCAACTCGGACAATTTGACTATGAAAGCGAGCCGCGCAGTTTCCAATCGAGCGGAACAGCTAGGGTCGCAAGAATCAGGAGATCAGATATGAGGATACGAAACTTACACAATAGGATTGCAGGAGTACTTTTGGGAGCTTCTCTGCTCTTGGTCGTCGGCGCTGGTTCAAGCGCTGCCGTTCACGCTCAGGATCGCAACGACGATCGGAATCGCCGCGACCGCAACTGGGATCAATACGGCAACTACGGCGGCTCTTACGAGCTGCGTCAAACAGCTCTGAACACAGGCTACAACGAAGGTGTCAGGGCAGAAAACAAAGACCGCCAGAACAACCGGCACGCTGACTATCGAGACTTTGATGTCTACCAGGAGGCTACTAAAGAATACAACTCACGTCTCGGCGATCGCGAACTCTACCGACGATACTTCCGTGAAGCTTTTGAAAACGGATACAACTCTAAGGGCGGCTGGGGGGATTTCGGTCGCAACGATCGCGACAGATACCCCGACCGCAACAACGACAATAACCAAACTCGTGGCCGGAACCGGGATGGTTATGGCAACTTCGGCGGCTCATTTCAGCTTCGACAAACGGCTCTGAACGCGGGCTTCAATGAAGGCACAAAGCAAGGCCGCAAAGATCGGAATAAGCGCAACGGCTCGGGCTTCCAAGGCCAAAGCACCTACCAGAAGGCGACGAAGGACTACAGCTCACGCCTTGGCGACCGCGAAATCTATCGCCGATATTTCCGCGAGGCATACGAGCATGGCTACGCCGACGGCATCAGCGGGCACTAGATCTTCGGATTCCAGAGTCAAGTCCTTCCGCTTTTCGAGTTGGTTTTTACAGATACTTATCGCTGTCGCTTAGCGTAAGGGGATCGTCAGTACGGCGGGATGCGTGGATATCCCGCTCATAATCAGAAGATGAAAAACAAAGCGCCAGCAAAACTGAAGCGGCGGGAACGTGCCTTAGTGAGGGCCCGAGTGAGAGTCAAATCATCCGTAGGCTCCAACAAATGGTCGACGTCGGTACGCTCCTGGGTCGATGAGTTCCAAAACCGCGATTACAACGAATCGCTCCCAGCCTTCGACAGTTTGTTCAAGGACGCGCTCTCCGAGCCCGGACCCGCAAACGGAAGCGCGTCCTGACGTTCGCAAACAAGAAAAGGAAAAGATGGAAACAGCTAAATTGACAATAGTCAGAGACACGCCGCCGCCCACAATCATTGTGCAAAACATGTTCGAGGCCGAGGCCCATCCGCCAATTAACCGCGTCGTCGCCTTGGCCGCCCCGCGTCGCCGGAGCCGGTATCTCGACGTGGACGGCATTTTGGCTCGTTCGCTGCCAAAGGTGGCCGAAGTTTCGAGAAGGCCTCACAAGCTAGTCAAGATTTCTCTTTAACGCTCAGCTTGCCTTATGAAAAGCCTAGGCTGCGTTTTGTGCGACGTATTCCTCGCGCCGAAGGAGAGACGCAATGTGAACGGCTTCCTGGATCGTCATCAGATCGCTACCCGAGACGCCGATAGATTTGACTCCGCTTGACCGTAGCTCCCAATCTTCATGGCCCTCATACTTTTGGCGATTGAATATCTCTACTGCCTCAAAGCCACTAATCTTCGTAAATGAGAAGAGGAGCATCTCAGTTCCGTGGCGTTCTTTGGTAGTGTTCTCGATCGCCGCGCGGACCGTTTTCCTCGTTAGGGCAATGTCCGCTGGCGTAGAAGATGCGAACGGTTGGCGGGTGCGATAAGTCCATTGCAGTTCGTAAAGCTTGCTGCGGTATTCGGCGAGCACCGCCAGGTATCCTTTGCAAAGCTCAATGAGGTTTTCACAGGTCGCGCTCTTCAAAGCGTTCCTGGCGTGATTCAGCTCTTCCTCTAATTGTGGATAAACCATAATTCATCACCCGCTATTCTGCAGTCTTATCTTTCTCATCCTGGGCGTTCCCTTTTTTACCTTCGGAACCACCTCTGAGGAAGAGTGGAATATTAGACTCCTCGTAGAATGGTTCCCGAACTGGGGTCTCTTGCTCAGAGTTGTGTGCGTCCATATCTGTGTTTGGGCTCTGACTCAAGATAAATCGCCGTCCTTTTGGAGTAGGCTTCGGATCAATGCCCAACTGGAATTCTTTGAAAACGCGCCTTGCCTTCGGCGTTCTCCCAGGAAATATCCAGCACGTAGGGACTGAATTTACCCGCGATGATTCTTAGTTCAGTCATTTGATCCTGCTCATCGCTGGCCGGCTCGCCATCGATCCACGTTCGGTGAGACATCACCGCCGTGTGGCGCGGAGGCATAAGCTTTATGGCGTCGAATCTTATGTGAGCCTGGGAATGGCCGTTGTTCAGTGTCGTCTTCGTTTTTAAAAAGACCGTGAGAATCTCGACAGATTTGAGTGTCGTTTCGGTTTCGTTGGTCAGCTCCAAAAGCACTTTAGGTTTGGTATCGAGAAATCTCGCGGTAAGGGTTTTTGTAGTGCTGTTATTCATGATTAGCCACATTCTTCTCTGGAGCGCTTGCTCCTGCGTCAATTGCAGACCGCGGATAAGTTTTGATCGAGCAGACGAGCAAGCAGGCTTCTTAATTGATTGAAGTTGTCGGGGCGCGTGAGATGAACATTGTGCCCGATAGCAACTTCATCACCCTCGCCGATTCCACCTCCACAAAAAATCACGACCGGCACGTCCTCTCCCGGTTGTATGCCTTCACGGATGCGCGTTGCGGCCAGGCTAACGTCGGTCGGGGATCCGGCGAGGCTTACCAGAATCAAATCGGGGTGTTTTAGCCGCCCGTTGTCCAGGGCGTCATGTTCGTCTCGCGCCATCGAAACGCGATAACCATCTGCCGTTAAAAGCTTCTCCATGCCGTCGCGAATTTCGTGGACATCCTCGACTACCAGGATAAGCGGGTTCGTGGGGTTATTTTCCTTCACCAAAATCTCCTGTCGTTGGCTGGTAGTTTGTGAATAATTCATGGCGCAAGTTCTAAGTCCCATTAAGCGTTGGCATGATTAGGCAAGCCGACATGTTTGATCGCTCTCGCCAGACCAAGGAATTGCATGGCCCGGATGCCCCACCAGTTCAGGTCGATTTCGTACCAGGCAAGTCCATGTCGCGCCGAAGTTGGATGAGCATGATGGTTGTTATGCCAGCCTTCGCCAAACGTCAGCAGCGCTACCCACCAATTGTTTCTTGAATCATCGCGTGTAACGAAACGGCGTCTGCCCCACATGTGCGTGGCTGAGTTGACCAGCCAGGTCGCATGCAAATTAAAAGTAACGCGAAAGAAGATGCCCCACATCAGGTATGGCCAACCGCCGAACACGAGCAATGCCACGCCGAGCAGAACCAGCGGCACCCAGTACAGACGGTTGAGCCACACATGAAACCTGTCTTTTACCATATCCGGCGCATAGCGCGCCTTAGTGGCACTGTCATACTGCTGTGCAGTGCCGCTCAGAATCCATCCAATGTGTGCCCACCAGCCGCCATCGCGCGGTGTGTGTGGATCACCCGGCGCATCTGAATGAGCATGATGTATGCGATGCGTCACCACCCAGTTGATGGGGCCGCCTTCGAAAGCGAGCGTGCCGCACACGCTTAGAAAATATTCGATCAACTTTGGCGTCTTGTATCCCCGGTGCGTTAGCAACCGGTGAAATCCCATACCGACTCCCAGGCTGGCGCTAATCCACCACAGAACGAGCGCGATTATTAGTGCTTGCCAACTAAACATAAAGAGCGCTGCGATCGCACCCAGATGAAACAGCCCCATGAAAATGGCGGTGTCCCAATTAATACCCTTCACGCTTCTCTTGATTGTCTCTTCTTTATCCATTGTGACTTCTCAGTTTCGTTTTGCATTTACAGCCTTCAGTTTCGCCGCCAAGGTCGATTCGAGGCTGGAACTTCATCTGGGCATAATAATGCGGCTTGAAATTCAAGCCGTCAGTGCGACAACACACATATGCGAAATAACTTGGTTTTGACCCTAATCAGCAACTGCATAAGCGGTCTAGCGCACAGACTGCTCATTGGGCGCAGGATAGTCTGCTGTAGTGTTGGCAACCTACAGAAAAGCGGGGAATAGAGCCCTGGGAAATACTAACGCGGTTGGCACCGACGACGGCCTCACTGAAAACACCTCATCGTTCATTAACCATTCGACCCTGACCAATCGAATCAGAAGCCAGGATGTCATTGACCCCTATCAGGTCAGCCAGGCGCGCCTGAGGAATTCGGCACTATGGCGCTTGTTTGCGTCGGACTCGGATAGCGACTGATCGCACGATTTCAAGTTCGCACCCGCTGGGTTCAAAAGGAGTTTGCGGATTTACTGAGTTTGAAAAACTAGCACTGGGCAAAAAATGATAGAGGAAAACGTGCATCATCAAGAGAGCATCACTAAAACTCTAATGGCGGTAGTCGGGTTGGCCGCCCTCAGCGCATTTGCGGCCTTGCAGTTCTACTTGTTCACGGTTTTTAAGGACGTTAACGGGGTCGTTGATGTTCAAGGCGGCACAGTTCATTTATGGCTGGCTATCGGCAGCGCGCTTGGCGTGGGCATCGCCGGGTTCTTCCTATTCTCAGGATTCCTTCGCTACGACAAGCGGAGTGAGATTCACATTACTTCGCCGGGTCAAGCTCCAGATGACGGAAGGATTAGGAGAGACATCCTGTGAGCGAAGTCTACGCAATGCGGCGCGCTAACGGCGATTGGTTTGCACTTGAGCGCCAGGGACGGCTTCGCGTGCCGCTCTTTCGCAGCCGTAACGACGGCATGATCGCGCGGTTGCGTAACTTTGGAATGCTGCTTTTCGAGCCCGTAGCGCTTGACGCCAAGTTGCTCGAAGACATCTCACCCAGAGGCGATAGTGATGTGGACTTCTGCATCGTGAAAGATCCTTTCGCAAGCCTGAAGCGCAGTAGTTGCATGGAGCGCTCCCAACTTGCCCTGTTGATGCGAAATTCCAATGCATCGCCGGCTGCGCCACGAAATGGAAATGGCCTTCAACCCGGACTCAGCAAGCTTCTTCAAAGTGAGTGGTGGAATTGAGAATGAGCAATCTGACAAAGTTTGTGATGCGCCTGGTTGGTTTGCCGGCAATAGCGTTCCCCCGCCGGACTCATCGGTTGAGGCACGTTAAGAATTTTGGGAAATCGTCATATGACCACAATAGACTCAGCGCAATTCGAAACAATCTGTGATTTTGTGTGGAATGACCGTGCGACCGTACTCAGAGGACGTGGCAGCTTGAGCGGTGAGGCAACGCTCGTGCGCGCCGTCTTCTGGCGACTTTGCAAGGCAGGACTTAAGAGCCAGGGTTGTGCGGGCAATGATGGAACGACGCCTGCGCTTCTCGCTTATGAGTCGGTCGTCACCCGAATGTTGGAAGTGAACGGTAGTCCCGCCTTTGACGGCGCCCCCATCCTGAAAGAACTCGTCGAGCGCTATCAACATGAAGCCACGACCGGAAACTAGAAAGAGGTAAGTACAATGGGTCTTACACGAAGTCTCTGCTGTCGTCGTCTTTGCTTTACTAGCACGGCATCCTGTCCGCATTGCGGAAAAGCGTTTCAACCGGGAGCCCTCAACGCCAAAGCAGTTGCCGAAGACAAAGCGTTCGATAAGAAGTCCCACATTCTCTTCCTCGTTATGTTTCTGGTTTTCCGGCAGTGCTGCTTTTCATTTCTTCCACAGCTCATTGAACAACGCGAGCTAAGTTGAATAGCCACGCGATGAAAACACATTGCCATCACTGCCAAAGGGCCTTGCGCCTCCTGGACATGAAATGCCCCTATTGCCATCAATCATCGATTACATGGCGCCATTTCATTATTCTGTCCGTCATCGTGATAGCGACCGGCCTATTCCTGTTTAAGACGTTCTAGCAAGGTAATTTGAAGGAAAAATATTGAAAGCCGAGTCGAATATGTTTGAGCAATTCACCCTTGGTATCGAAGAAGAGTTTCAGATAATCGATCCCGAGACCCGCCAGTTGCGCTCGCACGTCTCGGAAATTCTGGATGACGGCAAAACGCTGCTCGGCGAGCAAGTGAAACCGGAAATGATTCAGTCGATGATCGAAGTGGGCACGGGGATCTGCAAAAATATAAAAGAAGCGCGCACCGATATCATAAATCTTCGCAGCATTCTCTCCGGTCTTGTCCGCAAAAAGGGCTTGGTGATTGTCGCTGCCGGTACACATCCGTTCTCACATTGGCAAGATCAAAAGATTTTTGAGAACGCCAGATACGAGGTGATCGTTGAAGAGAATCAGATGATCGCACGTTCGCTGCTCACCTTCGGTCTTCACGTCCATGTCGGCATCGCGGATCCTGAGAGAGCAATCCAGATCATGAATGCTGTGCGCTATATGCTGCCGCATGTGCTCGCCCTCTCGACTTCCTCCCCTTTCTGGCTGGGCGTACACACCGGATTAAGATCGTACCGATCCGAAGTCTTCACCAGGATGCCGCGCACAGGCATTCCTGACCAATTCGAGTCGCACGCCTCGTTTCAGCGTTATGTCGCACTGCTTATCGAAACAGGCTGTATAGATGATGGGAAGAAGATCTATTGGGACGTGCGACCTCATCCCTTCTTCCCAACGCTGGAGTTTCGCATCTGTGACATTCCCACACGGGTTGATGACACGATCGCGATTGCTGCCCTGTTTCAGGCACTGGTCGCGAAGGTCAATAAGCTTCTTGAGCAGAATCTAACCTTCAGACTCCATCACAAAATGCTAATCGAGGAAAACAAATGGCGCGCTGCGCGGTACGGGCTCGATGGCAAGATGATCGATTTCGGCAAGGGTAAGGAAGTGTCTACCCGTGACCTCGTTCGTGAACTCCTGGGGTTCGTCGACGATGTCGTAGACGGCTTAGGCTCGCGCGAAGAGATCGAACACATCCATACAATTCTTGACCGCGGCACCTCAGCCGACGATCAGCTGCGGGTGTGGCGAGAGGCCGGCGACATTAACGCCGTCGTCGACCACTTGATTGAAGCGACAATGGAGAACGTTCCACGGGATGTTATTCCGATCGCGATGACAGCGGCGTCGTGAGGTCGCGACAATAATTCACGGTAAGAAAACGTCCCCCCAACATGGCCATGCTGGGTGCGAGTGGGGCCCTCGTCGGTTCGTACCTACAGTCATTCGATTCAAATCCACGATCCGCACGATTAATCGATGGTCGCACGATTGGGTTCTGCAAGTTAATCGTCGATCGGACGACGGGAAGATTCTTGGCTACCAGGCCGTGGCGAGCGTGCACTTGAGACTACCCAAATCGCGGCCGTGGCAATCGCGTGCAATACCATGAACCGAATTCGCGCGCGAGTATCCGTGCCGCGTCATCCCTGGTTTAAGAGGTCAGATTATGACGAATCAGGTATTCGCGGCCTTTCGGTCGTAACGAATAACGCTCAATTCCACCGATGCTCCACGTGCTCAGGTAATCGGTTTCGGTCAGTTGTTCCAAACGAAAATCCAGGGCGCCCACCTCAATATTTAGCTTTGCGGAGAGGTACGTAGCCGCAGGCTCACTCGTGAGCGCAACCTCTTTCAGGATGCTGATGTCGGTTTCATCAAGCTCAGGAGTATGGGTGTATTGATCGAGCTGCTTTTCAAGCCTCAGAAGCTGGGCTTTTGCCTGCCGCAAGTCATCTTTAAGAATCACGTTGTCGGTTTTCAAGGAATCGTTCTCGGCTTCAACTGCAGCTAATTTCTCGCGCAGTTCCAGTGAAAGCGGAATATCTTTGAAGTGGTCAGTGAGCCAGCCCATATCGTCTTGAGGAAACTGTTCAGGGGAAGAGCGTTAATAAGTTTGTATCACACAGGGGCAGCTATCCGCCACACTCTCAGTAAATTTCTGACCAGCTCCACACTCGAACAAATCCGCTCAATCGCCCAGAGCGTCGCAATCGCTGCTTAAACCGTAGCGCATAGCTTTAATCAAACGCGTCCTGTTCGGTGAAGGACGCAGCTTCGAATTTCACGCCGAGGTCTTCAACGTCACGAATACGCCGCCTCTGGGAGCGCCCAACACCGTACTTGGATCACCAGGTTTCGGTTCGATCACCTCGGCAGGTGATCCAAGAGTCTTCCAGTTTGGAGCGAAACTGAATTTCATTCAGTAGCAGGATGTTAACGCCAGGAACGCCTCTGCCAACGTAGGTCTAGCCATACCAACTCACGATTGAATATCGTTGTCCCGATGTAACAGGTGTGACCTCGTGGGTGGTTTCGGCGGGGAAGGCGACCAGTGTTCCAGGTTCTGCTGTCAACGAGTATTGGCCGCAATTACGTCCGGGTCGCCACTCAGTGAAAACCAGTGAGCCGCCGGAGTAGGAATCGGGTGTGGGGACATCAGACTGGCGATTCAAAAAGATGATGACGGAAGCTTTGCGGAACTGTTCGCGCTCAGTGAGCATCAACCCAGTGTTGCCATCCTGATGCGCGACGAAAAAGTCACCAACTTCGTAGCGCAGGAATTGAGGCTCTTCATACTTGGTGAGATCAATTCCGTAATGCCTCGCGATTGGTTCTCGCGCCGCAACCAATTTCGCGGTGATGTAATTTGCTGTCGGCGCCGATGGCAGGAGACGGATGGTTTTGCGCACCGCTTCGTCGACAGCACCGGTCGCGCTCGATCCGTAAACAGTTGCGGGATTGTTTGGGACTTTAGCGAGTTCCTTGATTATCTCGCCGCATGTGCGGGCATCAAGGAACTCGCTATCCAGATAGAGATTGAAGCTGGCGGCCGATAAGGACACCGTCATCAATGTTGTGGGGTCAGCGCCTGGCTCAGAGAGTGGGCCGCTTCAGAATATCGGCGAGCGCGCGCATTCTGTTGGCATCTGCTTCACTCTTCGCGCTCGCGGCGCCCTTTTCCATGGCAAGCCCAATGCCCTGGAGGCGGCCGCGGTCGCCTGAACTCAGCTTTGAAGTCTCGGCTTTTTGAATTGCGTCTCGCAGAGCCGTGATTCGATCCGCCGGCAACGCCTGCGAACGCTCCAGCTGATCGACATACGCTTTAGCGACGATAAGCTTTCGGGGCCACTCGATCTTCTGCTGATTCTGCACGTTCAATTCGGGCATCTGAACCAGCTTCGCTGCGTCGATTTCGTTCTGCGTCAGATGGTCAGTTGGCGTCAGTTCGAAGATATCGAGGCCGCGCGCAATTTCCGAAGCGTAAATGCTCCCGTTGTACCAGTACGCCGACCAGTCACCGCCGAGCACAAGCAGGTTCGGATCGATTGGACCGCGATCGAAGTAAGCGATCTCAGCGGGATGTGCGGCGTCGGTGAAGTCCATCACCGAGATGCCGCCCTGATACCAGGCCTGCACCTCGATGTCACGCCCGGGAATGGGGACCAACGAACCGTTGTGCGCCACACAGTTCTCGCTGTCGCTCTGCGCCGCCGGCATTTTGTAGTAGCCGGCAAAAGTGAGTTTGTTGTTGTTCAGATTGAAAACTGCGTCGGCGCCCCAAACGTTCGGGTCGTTCGCGCGACATCGCGCACCGAGACCGCCGCCCCACTCATCGGTGAACACAACCTTCTTCCCGTCATTCGAGAACGAGGCCGAGTGCCAGTACGCGTAGTTCGGATCATTCACAGCGTCGATGCGCTTCGGGTTCGCAGGATCTTTGATGTCCAGCAGGATTCCATTGCCCGAACAAGCTCCGGCGGCAAGCCCAATCGCCGAGTACACCGTGATGTCGTGGCACTGGTCGGTCGGCTCTGGGCTGCCTTTGCCGTGAACCGCGGCGCTGCTCAGGCCGGCAGCCGCGCCCGTCCGCGGATCCATAAACACGCGTGGGCTGGAAACTACTTTGGCGTTTTGCGGCGCGGCCAACGGGACCTTAATTACGTCGATGCGAAACAGCGCCGTGTTCGGATTCTTGTCCGGCGCGCCACCTGAGCAGCCTGGTAACTCTTCATCCTGTCGGACAAAAGAAGTTCCCGAGACGTAAATGTAGACGTTGTTCTTATCGTTCGGGTCGATTACGAGCGTGTGCGTGTGCGAGCCTCGGCATGTTTGCACGGCCGCGACTTGTTTCGGCGCTTTGATGTCCGAGATGTCAAAGATTCGCACGCCGCGGAAACGATCCTTCGAGGCTGCCGGCAACTGGTTCTGTCCGTTCGCGGCCGGCGGTGTCGGCGGAAATCCTTGTACTCCGCAGTCGACGCGGCCATTAGCCATCTCGACGGACATGAACATCAGGTTCTTGTAAACCGAAGGGTCACCCTGGCCCCCAGGACAAATCATCGATGTCACCAGGGCTGTCTTGGCCGGATTTGAGATGTCATAGATGTTGACGCCGTTAAAGTTTCCGAGAAACAGGTAGTTGCCCTGGAATGCCATGTCCGAGTTCGCAAAGCCCAGTCCCGCCAGCGACAACTTCATCGCGCCTGGCACCTTCGATGGATCGGCGATACCGAGCACAGTGCTGAGTGACTTGTTCACTTTATCGGCATTGGGATCGTTGGTCCCGAGATCGAAGGAGTCCGGCTTCTTGAGCAGCGTGATGTGCTTGAGACCCATCGACGTCTCGCCCGCGTCGTACACGCCCGGAGTCAGCTTCGCGCGCGGATCGTTTGCGTCAGAGCCGGTCATGCCCGCCGGCAGCGGCGGCGCCGGTTGTGGAGCAAACGGATTCTCGGGTTGCGCCGGCGTCGGGGACGGTGATGGCGTTTGCGCGAACAAGTTTGCCGCAAACAAGAAAACGGAAGCGACTGCTATGAGTAAGACATTAGTGCGAATGTGGTTCATCGTTTCTCCTCTTGAGGGTATTTAGCCAACATGTTTTGCATGATTCGAATTTCGGCGCGTTGGCCGCTATCGACGTCGGTTGCGAAATTGAACAGCACTGCGTCTTGTCCCGCGCCCGCCGTGTCAAACAAGTCCTTGACCATAATCAACGCGCCATTGTGATGCTGAATCATTCCGGTCAGGAACAACTGGTCGAACTGGTCACCCTTTGCTTGCCGGAGCGCCTCCATCTGTTGCGGCGTCAGCATTCCCGGCATCATGTGATGACTCGACATGTCCATGCCCGGCATGTGCATCCCCGGCATTTCCGCCATTGGCACCGAAGTGGGTTCACCTTTGGCCTCGAGCCAATGCTTCATAAATTTGATTTCTTCTGACTGTGAATGCGAGATGCGCGCGCCCAGCAAGCGCAGGTCTTTATTTGTCGTATGCGACTCGATCAGCGCGGTCATCTCAACCGCTTGCGCGTGATGCACGATCATGCCCTGCATGAACTCGACATCTTTCGGCGAGCCCGGCGGCAGCGTTCCTTTGGTGTCCGCAGGAAGCGTGCGCGTTGGCTGTCCTGGCGCGCCGGGTTGGACGATTACAGGAGCGCTGGTGTCAGACTGCTGTGCACGCAGAGCGTGCGGCGATAAAAAAATGGCGGCAGCGCTTACAATAACGACGCAGCTCGCACGGAATGCGTGTCGCACGATTGCTGCTAACGGAAATCGGGCGCTAGGACACAATGGATTCATACAGCTTGGGTCGGGATAACTTTATCTCATTCACGATTCAGATTGAAATCGGGGTGCGGGTATCCAATAGACTTTGCGGCGGCACAGATATATCCTGCGCGGGCAATCATTACAACCTAAGGAGAATCTCATGCGTTGTCGTCTCGCTTGTAGACTGCTGTGTTTCGGACTCGCCGTTATTGCGTTCGTCACCGTTTCGTTGGTGTCGACGATAGCCCAGACGGCATCTCCGGAAGTATTCAACTCGCTTCACTGGCGAAACATCGGTCCGTACCGCGGAGGACGAACCCGCGCGGTGTCGGGCGTGCCTTCGCAACCGAATGTGTTCTACGTCGCCCAGGTGAATGGCGGTGTGTTTAAGACGACCGATTACGGTCGCACTTGGACGCCGATTTTTGACGATCAGCCGACCGGTTCAATCGGATCGATAGCCGTCTCAATTTCCGATCCGAACATCATCTACGTCGGCAGTGGCGAAGGATTACAGCGGCCGGACCTTTCCGTCGGCGACGGAGTTTACAAATCGAGTGATGCCGGGAAGACATGGACGCACCTCGGTCTGCGCGACGGACAACAGATTCCACAAATAGCTGTTGACCCGCGCGACCCGAATCATGTTTTGGTTGCCGTGGCGGGTCATCCTTACGGGCCGAACGAAGAGCGGGGAATTTTCCTGTCAACGAATGGGGGCGAGACTTTTCAGAAAGTTCTCTACAAAGACGAAAACGTTGGTGGTGCTGACGTGCTATTCGATCCGACGAATCCCAGCATCGCGTACGCGTCGCTTTGGGAAGCGCGGCAGGGACCCTGGGAGAACGGCGCGTGGAACGGCACTGGGGGCGGCATTTTCAAGTCCTTGGACGGAGGCCGAACTTGGACGCAACTGGGTGGCGGACTGCCTGACGGAATCGTTCAAGCAAACCTCGCGATCGCCGCGAGCGCGCCGAATCGTTTGATGGCTTCGGTAGCGGTTGCGAACGCAGTCAACCTTTATCGATCGGATGACGCGGGAAAAACCTGGGCCATCATCACCAGAGACTCGCGGC
>Ga0207686_10000381_pt1 | contig 30953 bp, 25 predicted proteins | sample KBSM24metaG_FD_184396 | JGI IMG/M metagenome (GOLD analysis project Ga0207686, IMG submission 184396) | Miscanthus rhizosphere microbial communities from Kellogg Biological Station, Michigan, USA - KBS M2-4 metaG (SPAdes) (version 2) | ecosystem: Host-associated > Plants > Roots > Rhizosphere >...
CGAAATGAAAGGCCAGCGCGTTCGCGAGTGTCCCGCGCGAGATTCCCGCCGCGGGATGTACAACCAGGCCGGCTGGTTTGTTGACGACGATCAGATCGTCGTCTTCGTGAATTATGTTGATGGGAATGTCTTCCGGAGTGAACACCTCCGCCGGATTCGGCGTCAGTTCGATTTCGATTTCATCGTTGACGCGAACCTTGTGCGAAGACTTCGTCAGTTTGCCGCCGACGAGAACATCGCCGTCGTCAATCAATCGCTGGAGGCGGGCACGACTCCAGCCCTCGATGCGTTCGGCGAGAAACGCGTCGAGCCGCTGACCTGCCGAGTCGGCTGTTACAGAGAAAGTGAGGTGAGAATTTTGATCGACGGTAGAATTCACGCGTTAACTGTAGCGCAAATTACCAATTTGCGTCGGACCAGGTCGCCGTCGCGACAGATCGCAAATTAACAATTTGCGCTACATACAACGCAACAACTTACTGTTTGCACGGCGTAATGACCGCGTTGGCTGCCAGGCGGTCGTGAATGAACTTATCGACGTCAGCTTCGATTAGCTCGCCGTTGACGACCCAGGCTTTCTCGGTCAGCACATCGCCGCTCGAACTGCACTTGGCCGGGTCCAAAAAGATGTTCCAGGGCGAACCCCACTTGCGTGTATCGCCGGTCAGTTGGCGATAGCCAAAATGCGTCGTCTTATCGCGGTCTTCGCGCGATTCAGATTCAGTGACCACGGGGTATGGCGGGCCGCTCGCGCCAAAATAGTTTTTCACATCATCGCGCGTTCCATATTCGCTGACGCCGATAATCTCAAACCCCTGGGATTTGTATTTATCGTAAAGACCGGCCGCAACCGGCGCTTCGTTCTTCCAATTCGGACACCACGGCGCGAAGTAAAGGACCATCACCAGCTTCTTGCCGGCCATCAGCGAACGCAGCGTGGTCGGTTTGTTGCTCGCCAGATCGTTCAGCGTCCAGTTCTTATAGTTCACCGTCTTCTCGACCAGCGGCGAGTATTCGTGTCCGTTCTGTGCGAACGAGATCACCGTGGCGGTAAACAGAATTGAGAGAATCAGAGTCAGTCTTTTCATTGCTTCAACTCCCATGGAAGTTATTTTTGTGCGGTAGTTTGAGCTTCATCCAACAACGGTTTGATGACCGCTTCAAAGACTTCGCGCTTCTGTGGTCCGTAAAATGTCTGGCGAATGTGACCGTCGCGATCGAGGATATGCGTTACCGGCAGTCCCGGTCCATTCTGAAACTGCCTGCCAATTTCCTCTTCGCCGCGAACAACTGTGTAGTCCTGCTTCACGTCTTTTTGAAAACTTTGAATCACACTAGGACTGTCCTCGGGCGAGACTGAAGCGCCAACAATTGCCAGGCCTCGGGCGCCGAGATCGCGCTGCATATCATTGAACTCGGGCATTTCAGTTCGGCAAGGCACACACCAGGTCGCCCAAAAATTCAACAACACTACGCGTCCGCGCAGGTCTGTTAGCTTGAGCGTGCCGCCGTCGAGTTTGGTGAACTGCACATCAGGAGCGGTCTTGTAGTTCTGGTTAGCTTGCGCGGGCGGTGGAGTTGTTTCGCCGCGCAAGTGCAACCACGATTCAAAATTCGGGAGCAATGCAGCTAACCGCGAACTAGTGAGCAAGGTAACGCGATTGCTCATTATCAATCCGCCGATCAAAATCAACACGATGCCGGAAACGACTTCAACCTTGTGTAGATGTTGGCGAAACCTGGAGTAGAAGCCGAGAAACTGATTAATAGCCAGACCAGTAATTAAAAAAGGTACAGACAAACCCGCCGAATAAAATGCGGCGAGAATGAGACCGCCTTTCCAACCTCCTGAGGTGGCAGCCAAACCGATGATGCCTCCCAGAATCGGGCCGATGCACGGAGTCCAACCGGCAGCGAAAGCAATCCCCAGGGTTAATGATCCCAACATGCCGCGCGGCTTTTCATTTGAAAACTGACGCGTATCTTTGTAGAGATACTTAATCTTCAGCAACCCGATTAGGTGCAAACCAAAAACGATGATTACCAGGCCACCAATTACGCGCACCCAGACATTGGTGATGATCGCCGATCCGACCAGGCCGGCCGCGCCTCCGAGCGTGAGGAAAATCACCGACAAGCCCGCGTTAAAGGCCAGCGAATTCGCGATCACCGCTTTGCGAGAATTACCCGCACCTTCACCCTTCAGGTGGTCGATGCTGACGCCGGACATTAACGAGATGTAGCCCGGAACCAGCGGCAATACACAAGGAGAAAGAAATGAAAGCAGGCCGCCTGCAAATGCGATGAAGATGTTAACGAAGGGTATTTGCATGGATTAACTTCGCGGGGATAGTTTCCCAGACCGCAGCGTCAAACTCAAATACAAACCAGAGGTCGCCGAAAGACCCGCCAGCACCGAAGGAAGATCAGCAGCGGCACCTGCCACGAACCGGCAAAGAAGTAAAGTGCGCCTGCCGGAAACATCTCGTCAGCGTGGATAAGCGATCGCATCAATTGTTTCTGGCGGTCGACGCCGGTTCTGCAATCAACTTCTTAATGGCAGTTTCCAGGGTGGCTGCCGGCGCGCCGGTCGCGCCGATTCCCATCAGCCGCACATTGCCGCCGCGGTCGATGAGAACGTATGTCGGAATACCAAAAACACCGTAGTCCTCGATGTCCTTGTCAGAGTCGCCGACCGCAAAGCCGTACGTTAATTCATTCTTCTTCTTGAAATCCCTTAAGTACGCGAGTTCCTGTTCGCGGTTCATCTTCGCTCCGTCGACGCCGCCGAAATATCTGGTGACGCCGATAATGGTAAGGCCCTTCGCCTCGTACGCCGTTTTCAAGCGTCGCAATTCCGGGAAAGTAGCGCGGCAGGGACCGCACCAGGTGGCCCAGAAATCCAGCAGCACGACGCGGTCGTGGAGTTGGCTGAACTTGACCGGCTGCATGTCAATCCAATCGACAGCCGTCAACTCCGGCAGCTTCTGCGATCCGTCGATGGTCTGTTCGTAGATACGGAACGGATCGATGGACGGATTGAATTGCTTGTAACGATCGGCCGTGATCATGAATAACGAAGCGGATGGTCGCGACAGCGCGAACTTCTCGAGTCGTTCAAACACGGCCTGCGCGTCATCGGGCCGGTTCTGTTTGAAATAAGCTTCGGCGGTTAGCGCGACTGAACTCACCAACATTTGATCGCATGACACGCCTTTACAGGTCTTGTCGAGCATCGCCTGCTTCACCATTCTGTACATCGCCTTGGTGTGCCGCGTCATGCTGTCAAAATCGGCGGCGGTCCGATAGACCCCGGCAAATTGGTTCTCAATATCAAAGACCTGCTCCAGCCTGGCTGTCCCGCGCGCTTGAAAGTCGGCAGAAATTTGTTCAGCTTCGGCCACCAGGTTCTTGCGGAGCGCCGCTGAAATCGCGACTGGCCGCGCCAATTGGGCCAGCTCGGTATAAGTATTCTGAGTAAGGAACAAGCGCAGTGAATCGAGCGCCGGTCCGAACTCTCCGGCGAGAAACTGCAGCCGGCCAAAGTAATAAAGCTCTTCGTTTGGCTGCAAATCACAACCGCGCAGCGAAGCCAGATCTTTTGCGGCCAGCTCTCGTTGCTCTTGCCACCACTTTCTCCTGACGCGATCGTCGACGGGGGATTTTTGTTTTTCCAGTTCGGCCTGCTTCCGGGTGACGTAGCTGTCCGCTTCTTCAAACATCAGACGAACAGACGACGAGGAAGTTCTTTCGCACGGGGCCGGCGGCGGCGTTTGCGCCTCGACGGCAGCAGTTCGTGCGAGTAAAGCCACAGACAAAGCGATCAGAAATCGGGTTGATCGATTCATGCGAACCTCGCTGTGAAGCGCGGACGTGTGCGCTCCAGTTTAGCGACTTTGCGATGTCTCGTTGCTGCTCGCCGCCGGCTCGTCCAGCAATTTCTTGATCATCTTTTGCAAAGCGGCGCCTTCGACATCGCTTGAGCCAATGCTGATGAAACGAACTACACCGCGCCGATCGATTAAGAAAGTCGTGGGAATACTCGACACCGTGTAATTCACGTCGTTCTGTCCGTCAGATATCGCAAAGCCGTAAGTCAGGGCAAACTTCTTTTTGAAGTCGCGCAGGTAAGCGAGTTCCTGCGCGCGCGTCATCTGCTTGCCTTCGACCTCGCCCTCGAAGTTGGTCAGGCCGATGACCACCAGTCCCTTGTCTTTATATTGCTCGTAGAATTTTTCGAACCGCGGCAGCGTCGCGCGACACGGCCCACACCAGGTGGCCCAAAAGTCGAGCAACACAACCTGGCCGCGCAGCTCGGCAAGTTTGACTTGCGTTCGATCCATCCACTCAATCGCGCTTATTTCCGGCGGCATTCCGGAATTTGTGCCGCCGCCCATATCGACATTCTTGAAGAAGTCGATGTTCGGATCGACCTGCAGCAACCGGCGCAAAGCCAGCTTGTACAGGTTGCCCGAGGGCAAAGTCAGCGCCAGCTTCCGCAAATCCTGGACAACGGCAATCGCGTCATCTTTCTTGTTCAGCTTTAGATTGATTTCGGAAACAGAATTGGCCGCGTCGCTCAGCATCGCGTCACGCGCGAACGGCTTCTTCTGTTTGGCGGCTGTTTGCGCCGCGAGCCACAATTGCTGCGCGTGCGGCAGCGCGTGCTCGTAATCTTTCGCATTGAAGTAACTGACTGCCATCCAGTTCTCGAGCGCGTAACGATCCTCGGCTACTTGCGGTTGGTTCGCAGCATACTGCTTCAGTCGATTCTCGGCTTCCGTTAACGCTCCTTTTTTCGCGGCGTTAATCACGACGATGGCGCGCGCGTTCTGGGCCTGCTCGCCGGCCGCTTCGGGATTTTCGTTGAGGAAGCGCTGCATGGCTTCGTACGCGCGATCCGGTTGGCCAGCAAGATTTCCCAACAGGCCCTGATAATAAATATCGCTGCCCGACAATTTGCGCGCAGCTAATGCGTCCGAGTACTTGGCCGCCAACGCCCGCTGCTCTTTTTCAATCTTTTGCTTGAGCAGATCGTCATACGGCATCTTCAGCTTTTCGAAAGCTTCGAATTTTTTGCGGGCATAACTGTCCGCGTCCTCGAAAAGCTGCGTCGGCGTCTTTTTGTCTAGATCATCTGAGGCTGTCGGCTTGTTCGCATTCGAAGACTCGGCGGGTTTTGAGGCTTCGGCGCCGTTCGCGACCTGCGATTGCGCGGCGACAGACTGCCAGATCGCGCCCGAACAAATTAAGAGTAGCGACAAGCGAGCGAGCTTCATGTGACGTTTTACCCGGATGCGCGGAGAGACGACGTGATGTTAGGTCAGCTGCACAGTTGTGTCAAAAAATGGAGACCGCAGGTCAGTGCCACTTGATCCCGTCGCTACCGCTCCGGGTACTGACACTCACGGTGCGTTGAAAGCGATCCGGTGAAAACGGAACAATCAAAGGCGAAACGGACTTCGAAATGATCATCTCCGCAACCAGCGCTCCGGTGACCGGCGCCAACAAGATCCCGTTGCGATAGTGACCAGTCGCGTAGCAGAGGCCATCGATCTCATCCGAGGGGCCCACGACCGGCGAGTCGTCTTGTGCTCGTGGCCGAAAACCCGCCCACGAATCAACCAACCGGAGCGTCGCAACCGGCGGCGCGATTTCAGCCGCCATCGATCGAATCGCGGTAATGCCTTCTCGCGTAACTTGCTTATCAAAGCCCACCCGTTCGCTGGTCGATCCCGCGATGAGCCGGCCATCGCGACGCGGGATCAAGTAACCGCGCGAACTGTAAACCACGTGGCGCACAAGCTTGAGCTCAGGCCGAAAACAAAGCATCTGGCCGCGCACCGGCTCTATTTCCACCCTGGTCGTTGGATCAATCGCCGACGTCCACGCACCCGCAGCCATCACAACTATCCTACAACTGATAAATTCGCTGGGGGTCTCGACGCCAGCAACCTGGCCGGCTGTCACGCGAATCGACTTCACTTGGCAGTGATCGATCAATTGCACCCCAAGTTGGCGGTTGCTGACAAGCAGAGCCTCGATCAGACGCCGATTCTCCACTTGAAGATCATTCGGAAATCTCAAAGCACATCGAACGTGATTCGAAAGAGCCGGCTCGAGCGCGCGCGCTTCATCGCCGCTCAGCCACTCAACGGCCAAGCCCTCGCTCTGCTGCCAGTCAAAACGCGCGCGGAATTCCGCTTCCTCTGCCTCGGTAAACGCCACATACAGAGTGCCCGTCCGGTCGAGCTCAATGTCGATCCCTGTTTCGTTCAGCAACGCTTCCGCGAACTGCGGATACAGGTCGCGACTCGCGCTGGCCAAGCGGAAGAAATCATCCGCGGCATCCGCTTCGACCTGCGGTGCAAGAATGCCGCCCGCGGCCCACGACGCTTCGCGGCCAAACTCAGCTCTTTCGATCATCGTCACGTCGCGAACGCCGCGCAGAGCCAGCGCCCGGGCGATCGACAGACCGATTACGCCGCCACCGATTATGATTATTTCTGATTTTTCCGGGAGCTGATTTGACCGCGCGGCCATGAGGTTGACTACTGACTGCTGTCTACTGTCTACTGACTTCTGACTTATGAAGCATCGTATCACACTGATTCCCGGCGACGGGATTGGTCCGGAAGTCGCTGCCGCCGTCGTGCGCATCATCGAAGCATCCGGCGTCGAAATTGAATGGGAAGAGCACATCGCCGGCCAGGAGGCGCTCGATAAATTCGGCCAAACCTTGCCTGATGAATTGATCGAATCGATTCAGCGCAACAAGGTGGGACTGAAAGGGCCGATCACGACGCCGGTCGGCAAAGGATTCACATCGGTCAACGTCGGCCTGCGCAAGGCGCTCGATCTCTACGCGAACCTGCGGCCGGTGCGCGCGCTGCCAAATGTGCCCTGCCGTAATCCCGGACTCGATCTCGTAGTCGTTCGCGAAAACACCGAAAGCCTTTACTCAGGCATCGAACATGAAGTCGTCCCGGGCGTGGTCGAGAGTCTGAAGATCATCACTGAGAAAGCTTCGACGCGCATCGCCCGCTTCGCCTTTGCATACGCGCGTAACGAAAACCGAAAGAAGATCACCTGCGTCCACAAAGCCAACATCATGAAGTTGTCGGACGGATTGTTTCTGCGCTGTTTTGAAGAAGTCGGTAAGCTCTATCCGGAGATCGAACGACAAAGCATGATCGTCGATAACACGTCGATGCAGTTGGTGATGAGGCCTGAGCAGTTCGATATTCTGCTCTGCGAGAATCTCTACGGCGATATCGTGTCCGACTTATGCGCGGGTTTGATTGGCGGTCTCGGTTTGGTTCCCGGCGCCAACATTGGTGAGAAGGGCGCAGTCTTCGAAGCCGTGCACGGCTCGGCGCCGGACATTGCCGGCAAAGGCATCGCGAATCCGACCGCGCTGCTGCAGTCAGCGATTCTGATGCTGAATCACATCGAAGAACGCCAGGCCGCTGACAAGATCGAAACCGCCCTGCTCAAAATCTTCGCAGATGGTAAGGTGCGCACGCGCGATATCGGCGGCACGTCGAGCACCGATGAATTTGCGGACGCGATCATCAGCGCGATGGACCAGCAGTCAAATCAATAACCGCCAACCATGCCGCGAATCGTTTCCTTTCTTCCGTCCGCAACCGAGATGGTCTGCGCGCTGGGAATGGAAGAACAACTGGTCGGCATCACCCATGAGTGCGACTATCCCGAATCAGTCAAAAGCAAACCCGTCGTCGTTCGCAATATCCTGCCGATCGAAACGATGACGCAGAGTGAAATCGATCGCGCCGTCGCTGAGCGACTGCGTGAAGGTCTAAGCCTCTATCAAATTGACGAAGACCAGCTGGCTTCACTCGCGCCTGATGTCATCCTCACGCAAAACCTTTGTCAGGTATGCGCACCGTCGGGTAATGAAGTCTCGCAAGTCTTGAAGGCCCTCACGCATCAACCGCAGATCGTCTGGTTGACGCCGCAGTCAATTAACGAAATCTTTCAGAACGTACTCGACCTGGGAATCGCAATCGGCCAAATCGGCGCTGCGGAAAAGCTGGTGGCATCTTGTCGCGCGCGCATGGATCAATTACGCGCGCAAACATCCGCGATTGTGCATCGGCCGCGGGTGTTTTGCATGGAGTGGCTCGACCCAATCTACGCCTGCGGGCACTGGGTGCCGGAACAAGTGAGCATTGCCGGTGGCCGCGATGAAATTGGATCGGACGGCGGCGAATCAGTGCGCGTCAACTGGCAAACGCTGGCTGAGTGGGCGCCCGAGGTTTTAGTGATGATGCCGTGCGGTTTCAACCTCGCACAGACGATGAAACAGATTTGGCAGCATCTCGGGCCTCAGAGCTCACTCGCGGCGGAACACCGCGCCGCCTTCTTCGCGCTCCCAGCCGTACGAAACGACCGTGTCTATGCTGTCGATGCGAATTCATATTTTGCCAGACCGGGACCACGCGTCGTCGAAGGTGCAGAGTTGCTCGCGCATTTGATTCATCCGGCTCAGTTTTCCTGGAGTGGCCCGGCGACGGCCTACATGAAAGTCGATCTGGAGTTGCTGCGTGGCGCTTTCGTCAAAACTCGCGACTACTACCAGGATGCGGGTTCGGTTGTCTTCACTGAGAGTTACCTGGCGCGGCGTGGTTACTGTTGTGGCAGCGGGTGCCGGCACTGTCCGTATTGAGCAGACACGACGCGAGATGACTGTAGCTAACCAGCTGGCGGTGCGCCGCGCGTTGACCCTGGCGCTGCTGGTCTGGGCCATCACACTGAGCTTCGGCTGCTCGCGAAAGCCGCGCAGCCAGCCAACCTCCTCATCTTCCAAAACGTACGACACGCAAACGTTCACGGGTCGCGTCGTGCGCATTGCTGACGGCGATACGATCACCGTGCTCGATTCGACAAACACGCAGCAGCGAATTCGTCTGCAGGGAATCGACGCGCCGGAATCGCATCAAGCGTTCGGCGCGGAATCGAAAAAAAGCCTTTCGGACATGGTTTTCGACAAGCAGGTGACGGCGGTTTGCGATAAGACCGATCAATACGGCCGACAGGTTTGCAAGATCATGTTCGACGATAAGGACATCAATCTCGAGCAGGTCAAGGCGGGTTTGGCGTGGCACTACAAGGATTATGAGCGCGAGCAGTCGGCGGCGGATCGCGAGAGTTATGCGCGTGCTGAAGATCAAGCGCGCCAGGCGCGTCGCGGATTATGGCGCGATGCTAATCCGATCGAGCCCAGCGAGTTTCGTAGAGAGGAAAAAAGAGAACGCGAGTCGAGATGACGACTCGGTGACCGCGGGTATTCAATAACGCGGCGGCGGAGTTGTCCGGCTAACTGCGCTTCCTTGGTTTTGGAGCGTCGCCCTTTTCAAGCCCGGTTTTGATCTTCTTCGGAAGCTTCTCAAACACCAAATCGTAAGCAGTCTTCACCAGCGCTTTGAGTTCCTTTTCACTGAGCGCGTTGAAGCGTTCGAGCGCGACCCAGTGATAACGGGCGACGTAAGGCGCCGGCACGATGCCGTTTCGTTCGATCAGTTCGGCGAACTTTTCCGGCGTCGCCTTGAACGACATGCAATGATCGGAGCCGGCGTCGAGACCGATTACAGCGAACATCTTGCCGCCAATCTTGAAAACAAGATCGGCGCCCCATTGCACATTTTCAGTGGCGTGCGGAAATGAGAGGCAGTACGCGCGAACTGATTCGATGTCCATTACGGTTCAGTGTCAGTGCATTTCCATGACGCCGTCATGGCAGGATTACAGAGGGCCCAGGAATAGAAGGTCGTTAATTGTTTCGGCCGTTGGCGCCGCCGATTTCTTTCAGTCGCTTCACCACCTGATCGATCAACCAATTGGGTGTGGATGCTCCGGCGGTTACTCCGACGCGGTTCGCCGCATTCAGATCGCTCGGATTGATTTCATCCTGGGTTTCGATCAGGAAGCTCTTGGCGCATTGCTCCTCGCAAACGGCCAGTAGCTTGATGCTGTTCGATGAATGTTTGCCGCCGATGATATAGAACACATCGACCAAACCGGCGAGTGCGCGCGCGGCGTCCTGACGATCGCGGGTGGCTGAGCAGATGGTGTTAACGACTTGCGGTTCAGCATCGGCCCTGGCCCGGACCGCGTCGGCCACCTCGAGAAACGTTTTCAACTTGAGCGTGGTCTGGGAAACAACCAGCGGCTCGTGCAACATGGGAAGTCGCGCGACTTCATCGGCGTCCCGAACGACGAAGGTATTAGCCGGGGCATAACCGACGACGCCGATCATCTCGGGATGATCGGGATTGCCGGCCACCACCACATGACGGCCGTCTTTGGCAGCCCGTTCGGCCAGACGCTGCACCCGAGTCACGAACGGACAGGTCGCATCGACGACTTGCGCGGCGCGTTTTTCCAATTCTGCCTGGACCTGCGGCGTCACACCGTGCGCGCGAATAACGGCAATCTCGTCCTTCGAGACTTGCGATGGCTCCTGAATCGTCGCCACGCCCTCGCATTCCAGCCGCTGCATCTCCTGCGTGTTGTGAATCAGCGGCCCCAGCGTGCGCACCGGCGCGCCGACACCCAACGCGTCTTCAACCATTTCGACGGCGCGTTCCACGCCGAAGCAAAACCCGTATTCGTTGGCTAATAAGACTTCCATGATTCGTTAAGCGAATCTTAGCACAGCGGCGTGAGGCGCACGAAAGACGTTTATCTCACGGGGTCGCGTAACATGATTTCGGCTGTCCGCGCCGCCAGGGTCGCTGCTTGCGGATGGGTCTCGCGGAGGCCGGCGATTTGCAAAAGCGCCTCGCCGGTCCGCGACAGCAACCGGACCAGATCGCCTTCTTCAGCGCGGGTCTCGTCGACCAGTTTCGACCAGGCGACGCCACTAGCCCACAAGGCCGAAGCGGCGGCGGCGGAAAAATTTATTGCTTCGACGGCTTCGATTCCCTGCTTCCATTCCTCGTTCGAAACTTCAAACGCGATCTCTTCGAATTGGACTAACACACTTACATTGGCGTCGTCGATTTCCACTTCGCCGTAATCGCGGTCCTCGTCCGCGGCCAGGGCCGCGACCAGCGCCGCCGCCTGGGTCTCGTTGAGGGCAGCAAACAGATTTCGCTGTAAAGCTTCACCGATCAGCAGCGGCCGATCGACGCGCAGATCGGCGAGCCACTTTCCGCGTTCAGTCACCCGTTCAGACTGAAAATCGAGATAGCCGAATTGATGCAGCACGAGCGCGCATTTTTCAAAGGGCTCCCAAATGTCATCACGCAATCGATTAATTTGTCGCGACCCATATTCGATCGCTGTCGCTTCCTTCTGAAGAGACCAAAGCAAGTCTTTCGCGGTGTGGTGGTCCGCGTTCTCACTGTCTGTGAACGAATCAATAAGATCGTTCATCAATTGAAGCGCGTCCTCTTCATCGGCTTGCGCGTCGCGCAACCGCGGTTCCGGCAAAACCAATTGATCGCGCCGACGGTGAATTTCATCGAAGGCTTCATCAACTCTGTCTTCGTCGGTTGAGAATTTCGGCGCGAATACTCGACCAATGCGCTGCAACGCGAACGAAGCGATGCGGCCGTCTTCTTTGATGGCGGTCACGCCGTCGCGACCGCGCGCCGTCACCATTGCCAGCCGCCGGCCGCTACGACCGACCGCCACCACGCGGCCGGGCATGACGACTTTGTTCAGCCAGCGCTGGCGCATCTCGCGGCGCGTCTGCGGCGCGCCCTCGATGAGACGGGTGCGCGCACTGGCGAGACGTTCAAGGCCGAGCACCGAGCTCAGCGGCACATCGACTGAAGCGGCGGCAAGTGTCTGCTGAATCGCTTGCTTGTTTTCGTCTTGCAGTCGTTCCAATTCATGAATGCGCGGCAAAAGCTTGCGATAAGCAAAGCTTCGTTCAGCGATCGAACGCACCTGCGCGAAACTGCCAAACGCATCGAGCAGGTTGAGCAGCGAGGTGTAAGTCGCACGGAACTGGCTTTCGAGATCGTCGGGTGGCGCGGCGAGCAGTTCGGCAATCTTCTGCGGATTTTGATGCGGCCCGGGCGCGGCCACAATGAAACCGACACGATCCTTGCCGCGGCGGCCGGCCCGGCCAGTCATTTGTTGTAGCTCGGACGCGGTCAGAGATTGCCAGCCATTACCGGTGCGGCGATCGGCGACCGTCACGACCACCGTGCGCGCAGGAAAATCGACGCCGGCGGCGACCGTGGCAGTCGCGAAGATCGCGTCGAGCAATCCCGCGCTCATCATTTTTTCGATGACCAGTTTCCAGGCCGGCAGGTGTCCCGCATGATGCGAAGCGATACCGCCGCGCAGGATCGCGTCCCAATGACGATGACGGCGAATCTCCGGATGCTGCTCGACGAAACTGCGCATGAACTCGCGCCGCTCCTCGCGTCGTTCGTCAGTCGCACCGCGCCGGCTGAGGGCCGCCTCGGTCGCCGCTTCATCACAACGCCGACGCGTCGGCAGAAACACAATCGCCGGCAACAAGTTGTGCGAGCCCAGCGTCGCGAGCAAATTAGCCGGCGGCATTTCCGGCATTCGTAGTCTCATATTCGGAGCGCACGCATCCCTGCGTGCGGGCCACCGGCATCACTGCCGGTGCCGTGCGTAGATCAAAAGCGCGAGCAAGATGCTCGTGAACCGCCGACAGGGAGGCCGGCGCTCCTATCGTCTAAAACTGCGTCTCGGCCGGCGCGATTCATCGCGCTGTTGCATGATGGCCGCGATTTCCCGATTCAGTTTTCCGCTCTCATCGAGCATCGGTATCAATCTCTTATCGGGCATTAGAAACGCCGCTCGCAACGGTACCGGCCGATTCCCGGGCCGCGTCACCACGCGACAACGAACGCCGCGCAACTCTTCAATCCATTTCGCAAACTCGCCGGCGTTCCCGACCGTGGCCGACAACAACAACATGCGAATGCGTCCCGGCGTCAGAATTATCGCTTCCTCCCAGACGTGACCTCGATCTTCGTCGGCGAGGTAATGCGCTTCATCGAACACCACCAGGTCGGTGCCCACTCCCTCGCCTCCGCGCAACGCGTCGAAGAGCTGGTTCCGGTAAATCTCGGTGGTGCCGACGATCAGCGGCGCGTCTGAATTCTCTTTGCGATCGCCGGTCAGGATGCCGACACTCGACCCGCCGAATTCTTCGCTGAACTCGGCATACTTTGAATTCGTCAGCGCCTTCAATGGCGTTGTGTACCAAGCGCGTTTGCCGGCCTCGAGCAGTCTGCGAATTTCTTCGCGGGCAATCCACGTCTTGCCGCTCCCGGTCGGCGCGGTCACCAGGACATCTTCGGATTCGAGCGCGGCCAGAGCTTCAAGTTGAAACGGATCGGGAGTAAACGGCGCCGGCTTCGGAGCACCAATGCCGGCCAGCAGTTCTCGCAATTCACGACTCGATCCGCTGGTCTTGCGCCGCGGCTGACTTTGGTCGTTCGTCCGCGTCGCGGGCGGTTCGTGATGTCGTCGCCCGCCTTCGCGCCGCCTGTCATGGAATCGGTCCGATCGCCTCACAGCTGCATTGTAGGCCAAGCTTAGCCTGCGACATACGCGAGGGCCGCGACTGTCACCACGATTATTTCGTCTTTTGGTGACGTGGTTGCGACGAAACTTTGGCTGACTTACTATCGTTTCGAGGAAAAGCATGCAGCACAGATCGCAACGTGGCGGCCACGATTCGCGTCAAAGTGAGCAGCAGAACACGTGAGTCAAATGTTCAATTTTGCTGATACCGGCGGTTTGTTCGACCATTACGAAGTAAATCGCGATCCCTTCTGGCGAAAAATATCCTGGCTGGTCGCCGGCTCGGGAGCCTGGCATCTGTTTCTGGTCGCCCTGATTTTGCTTATCCCGCCCGTGCGCGATGCGTTCAGCATCACCGCAATGTTTCGCGACGCCGGCTTTGTCGACAAGCCCTACGTGCACACGGACATTGACGACGCGGATATCATCGACTTCAGCAATCAAAAGTTTCACTACCCCGAAGGTTACTGGGCGATGGACCAGCAGGGTCTGCCGCCGCTACCCGAATATCCGGTAATGCCTTTTTCCCCGACGCGCTATTCTGCGACGCCGAAGCCGACGCCGGATGTATCACCCTCCCCGTCGCTTACCTCATCGCCGAGTCCGACTCCGCTGCCGCTGATCGCCGGCAACAATCGCGGCGGCAAATCAAACGGCAAGAACTCTGACCCGAAGGCCGCGGCGACCGCGACTCCGCCAGATAAGTCCGTCGATCAGGCGCAGAAGGAATTGGAGGCCGCGTCGAAGAAAACCGGAATCGCGTTGCCGGAGGAAGGCGAGATCAACAAGGCCCCGTTCAAAGCGCTCGCCATGTACGCGACCGATTTACGAGATGGCGGCAAGCTCGATTTCAACAAGGCATTTGAGATCACAATAGAGACCACGCTGGATGGCAATGGCAAACTCGTCAAACCGACGGTTACCCAAAAATCGGGCGATGAAACTCTGATTGACCTGGGTAAAGAACTCGTGTCCGCGATGAATGATAGCGGCGTGCTCGTCTATCTCAAGAAAATCAATGACGACAAGCCGGGGACGAAAGTCGTCTTCACGATCAAGCAAGACGGCACGGATGTTTCTGCGACTGTCGATACGGAAGTTAGCTCGCCCGAGAGCGCCAACAAGTTGTCGCGCTCGTTCGGTGTGATGTTGCTGGCCGGCGCCCTGTCGCGCAAAGGCCACGACGAAGAGATTCTGCTGAAAAATACGAAGGTGTCGGCGGAAGGCAGCAAGGTCATCTTTAAGCTGTCGATGCCGCACGAGGAAGTTGTCAAGATTGTGCAAAAGGGCATGGAGATTAATCCGAGCCCTACCCCGTTGCATTGATTTCTGTCACCGATCAAACGATGAAAGCTGTTGCGATTGCAGCAATGATGATGTTTGCGGTGGCTTGCGCGAAACAGCCGCCCGCGACGACTTCGAATCCGCCGGGCACGCAAGCAACTCAATCCGCCACGCCCGGAATCAAGCTCGTGAGTCGCGCGTTCACCGAAGGCCAAACTATTCCGCGTCAGTACACGTGCGACGGAATAAATATTTCGCCGCCGCTGGAATGGACCGGGCTACCAAAATCGGCAAAGACAATCGCCATCATCGCTGATGACCCCGACGCGCCTGCCGGAATCTGGGTCCATTGGGTGATCTTCAATCTACCGGCTGACACTTTGGGAATGGTTGAGAATGTCCCTGCGACAGAAGACGTCGCAGGCGGAGGGCTTCAAGGCAAGAACGATTTTCAGAAAATCGGTTATGGCGGACCTTGTCCGCCTTCAGGGACGCATCGATACTTCTTCAAGATCTACGCCCTCGACGGTGAACTGCCGCTGAAAGCCGGCGCCACGAAATCTGAGGTCGAAAAAGCTTCGGAGGGTCACATTGTCGGGCAAGCTCAGTTGATGGGAACTTATCGCAAGTAGGAGCGCCCCGGAGCGCACGCATCCCTGCGTGCGGTTCGCGAGCATCCCTGCTCGCCTTTTTCATCAAAGAGCCGGCAAGGGATGCCGGTGCAGCGCACGCAGGAATGCGTGCGCTCCGGTGCTTACGGAATCACACCTACGGGAACCTGCCACGGATACAATTCGATTCTCAGCCGGTCGATCTTGATCATCGGATCCGTGGCCGCAAGCTCCTGCGCTTCCTTCAACGAATCAACCCGAAAGACAAAAACGCCGCGCAAGTCCCCGTCCTCGTCGAAGGGACCCGCCATTACCAGTTTCTTTGTGGCGCCTAGCCGCATGATGTTCGCGAGATGAGCTTTTTGTAGTTCCTGCACTTCAGGCGTCTGGTCGTCTCCAGCTTTTCGGTTCGGACCTTTTTTCAAAAATCCGAAGTAGACCGTTTTCATATCCAGCGGCATGCTGGCCTTACCAAAGATGTCTTCCGAGAGCCACGGGTGCATCTCGCCAACCAGCAGTTCCGCTTTCACAGCCGGGTCCGCGTCAACCCAGGTCTTCGCTTCTTCGGTCGAAGCGGCGCGCAGAATGAAAATTCCGGCCACCGAGGACTCGCCGCCGAATGGTCCAGCCGCCACCGCTTTTCCGGACTGCAGCATGGCAATGACATTCCGCAGATGTTGATGAAGAATCTGATTTCTTTGAGCCTCAGCCGTCGAGTCCCACTTCGGACCTCGCTTCATGATGGCCATCTGAAACTTCACCATCTTGTGTTCTTGCGCAAAAACGAATCCCGAAGCGAGGAATATGATAAGTGTGATTAAGACAATCCTGATCTTCATAATCTCTCCAATCATTGCTCAGCGATATCGCGCGCAACCTGGCACAGCGCGCAATTGGCGGTGTAAAGAGTTGTTAATTAACCGTCGCCGTCTTCACGCAAGTGATGGGCGGCAGCCCGTCGCGAATCAACGTCCACGATTCACCAGCGTCGGTCGAACCGAACAACTTGCCGTTGCGCGTGCCGAAGTAGAGACCTGTCGGACTCTGGCTGTCGGCGTCCAGGTTGTCACGCAGAATGGTTTCCAGCGCGTCCTCCTGAGGCAGACCGTTCGTCAAAGCGTGCCAGGACTCGCCTCCGTCTTTGGTGCGATAGACGCGCAGCTTCGCTTCCGGCGTGCAGCGAAACTCATCCGACTCGATCGGGATGATGTAAACAGTATTCGCGTCGTTCGGATCTATCTCCATCGCAAAACCAAAGTCGGACGGCAAACTTTTGCCGATGTCCTGCCACGAGTCGCCGGCGTCCTCGCTGCGATAGACGCCCCAGTGGTGTTGCAGGAACATGCGGTCGGGATTCGATGAATGAAACACGACTTTGTGTACGCACTGTCCCCATTCGGGATACTGCTGATCCGGCGGCATAAAGCGCGCGCAGATTCCCTGGTTACGCGGCTGCCAATTCTTTCCGCCGTCTTCAGTGCGATAGACCCCGCCAGTCGAAATCGCAACCCACATCCGATCTTTGTTCGTCGGATCAGGCAGGATCGTATGCAGGCAAAGGCCGCCGCCACCCGGCATCCACTGCGTGCGGTGCGGATGATCGAACAAGCCTCGTTCCAGCGACCACGTCGCCCCGGCGTCCGTCGACTTGAACAGCGCTGCCGGCTCGACGCCGCAGTAGAGCGTGTCCGCGTCATGCGGATCGTTTACGATCTGCCAGATCTGTTTGAGCGAAACGTCCGAGCCTTCCGGAAACTTAATGTTGTAGCTTTCGGGATCGCTCCAGGTTTTGCCAAAATCATTGGACGAACTCAGGAACGATCCCCAATACGAACTATTCACAGCGGCCCAAAGCTGCTGCCGGCCGTTGCGTCCATCGTAACCAAAAGCGTAAATGCTGCGTCCCGGAAAATATGGGCCCGCTTCGGACCAGTTGGTGCGGCCGGCGTCGGCGCGAAAAACAAATGCGCCCTTCATGGTGCCGACCAGCAGCAGATTGTCGCCGGCCTGAACGTCGATTTGATTTGGCTTAGGCATCAGAGACTCCGTTCTCGAGGTTGATTCTGTCGCGGCGTTGGATTATACAGCCAGTGCGCCCCCGTTCTTAATCATGTTTACCTTTACTCGATTGTATTCCGATTGGGCAGGCGAATCTCATTTCGACGATGTCCAGGTTAATTTCGCGTCGGTTGATTACATGGACGCCGGGCCGCCTTTAAATCTCTCGGCTATTACGAACGCCAGTAGCATGAGGTTTATGGAAGCGCCGGCCGGTTGGACCAGCGACTGGCATACGTCATCGGCGCGCACGTTGTTTATTTGCTTAATTGGCGAATGGGAAGTCACGGTGTCCGACGGCGAGTCGCGACGATTCGCGATTGGCAGCGTGATACTCGTCGAGAATACCAGCGGCCGGGGCCATTCATCGCGCATCACCAGTGTCGACGGCTCGCTGGCGGCGATGATCCAACTCGAGTAATTCAAATCACGTTACCGACCCCTTTGCTCTGCAACCCGCTTCGTGCTAAAAGAGGCCCGCAGACCGTCCACTTTTCTGGAGGAAAATCCATGTCATCGCAGCGCACCCCAGCGGAGAAGTTTGTTCGCCGCTCATCGTTCCTACTGATCGCATTGATCGCAATCGCGTTTGTCGGATTCAAATCATTTCATCAGACGGCCCACGCCAACGGGGAAAACGGTACGCGCATGCTGCGCACCCCAACCGTGAGCGCGACGCAGATTGCTTTTGCCTATGCGCAGAACATCTGGACGGTGCCGCGCGCGGGCGGGATGGCGCGGCGCATCACCACGTTTCAGGGGCAGACTTCCAATCCGCATTTTTCACCCGACGGAAAATTGATCGCGTTTAGCGGCGAGTATGCCGGCAATCTGGATGTGTATGTGGTTCCGGCCGAAGGCGGCGAGCCGAAGCGTTTGACGTGGCATCCGGGCGGTGACTCGGTTCAGGGATGGACGCCGGACGGCAAGTCGATCATGTTCTCGTCGACGCGCGCGACCTGGTCGCCCAGCGGCGCGCCGCGTTTCTGGACGGTGCCCGTCGCAGGCGGCGTGGAAGAACCGATGTCCATACCCCGCGGCTTCCAGGGAAAAATTTCAGCCGATGGATCGCGCATCGCTTATCGCATGAACAATTCGTGGGACGATGAGCGGCGCAACTATCGCGGCGGCCAGAACCGGCCCATCTGGATTGTCGATATGAAAACCTACGACCTCGTATCACCTCCATGGACTGATTCGAAGGACATCGATCCGGTTTGGGCCGGTGATTCGGTTTTCTTCATCTCTGATCGTGATGGCGTCGAAAATGTCTTCAGCTACGACACCAAAAGCAAGAAGCTGGCCCAGGTAACGAAATTCACCGACTATGACGTGAAGACGATGGACTCAGGCGCGGGCGCGATCGTTTTCGAACAAGCCGGCTATATTCACGAACTCGATCCCCGGAGCGGCAAGGAACATCTGGTCAACATCACGGCCACCGGCGACTTTCCCTGGATGATGCCGCGTTGGGAGGACGTCAGCAATCGCCTCTCAAACATCGCGTTGTCGCCGACCGGCAAACGCATCGTGGTCGAAGCGCGCGGCGAAATCTTCACCATTCCCGCTGAGAAGGGTGACGTTCGCAATCTCACTAATTCAAGTTCATCGGCGGAGCGCGATCCCGCATGGTCGCCCGACGGAAAATGGATTTCGTATTTCAGTGATCGCTCAGGCGAATATCGGCTGTACCTGGAGGCGCAGGATGGTCTGACGCCACCGCGCGAAATCGCGCTCGATAAGCCGACGCATTACTACACGCCTTCATGGTCGCCGGATTCGAAGAAGCTTCTGTTCACCGACACCGGACTCCATGTTTGGGTGCTGGACGTCGCGACCGGCAAAGCCAGGGTCGTCGGTAACGATCCGTGGATGGTCCCGCAACGCACGCTCAATCCGGTCTGGAGTCCGGACTCGAAATGGGTCGCTTACTCCAGCCGTCTGCGTTCGCTCTATCACGCCATCTTCGTCAGCAACGCCGAGACGGGAGAGACCAAGCAAGTCACCGATGGACTCGCCGATGCCGTGTGGCCCGTGTTCGACGCCAGCGGAAAATATTTATGGTTCCTCGCTTCGACCGATTTTGGTCTGCGGTCGCAGTGGCTTGATATGACTTCCTATGATCATAACGAGACCTTTGGTTTGTATCTCGCAGTCCTGAAGAAGGGCGATTCGAGTCCGTTGCTGCCGGAAAGCGATGAGGACCGCGGTGTCGGCACCGGACGTCGCACGGTGCCCGGCCAATGCGTGGGCGATACGCCGGCAGGTGGCGGCGGAGGCGGGGGCGACGCCGCGGCGGCGGGAGATCAACCGCAGGGTCCGCGCGGTCCGCGCCAACCAATAAGTGTTCAAGTCGACTTTGATGGATTGGCGAAGCGCATTATCGCGGTGCCCGGAATCCCGGAACGGCAATACTCGGCGCTCCGTTCCGGCGCAGATGGAACTGTCTATTACTTGCAAGCCGGACAAGCAGGCGGTGGCGGCGGCGGTGGTGGTCTTGGCGGCGGCGGCAGCGAGTTGATGCGTTATCGTCTCTGCGATCGTCGCGCGACGGTCTTCGTAAACGGGGTTGCTGATTACGATGTGAGCGCCGACGGCCGCAAGTTGGTTTATCGCGGCGCCGGTGGTGGCGGCGGTCAGGGCGGACCCGGCGGTGGTGGCGCCGGTCGTGCACCGAATCCGAATCTTTTCATCGTCGATGCCGATCGCAATCCGCCGCAACCCGGCACCGGCCGTGTGAACTTCACGCTGCGCACCTACCTCGAACCAAAAGAAGAATTCAAACAGATCTTCAATGAGATGTGGCGCAACCAACGTGACTATCTCTACGTGCCGAACATGCATGGCACCGATTGGAACAAAGACAAAGAGATGTACGCCGCGATGCTTCCTTACGTGATGCACCGCGCCGATTTGAATTACCTGATGGACATGATGGGCGCCGAGATTTCCATCGGCCACTCATATGTTCGGGGCGGCGACATGCCCGACGTGCCGAACTCACCTGGCGGTCTGCTGGGTGCGGACTTTGCGATCGATAACGGCCGCTACAAAGTCACGCGCATTTACGACAATGAAAACTGGAATCCCGATCTGCGCTCACCGCTTGCGACACCCGGCTCGACGGTCAATGTCGGTGAATACATCCTCGCCATCAATGGCGTCGAGTTACGAGCACCGGACAACATCTATCGTCTGCTTGACGGCACGGCCAACCGGCAGACGTCTTTGACCGTGAACGACAAACCAACCATGGATGGAGCGCGTCACGTGGTCGTCATGCCGGTTGGCAACGAGCAAGCGCTGCGCACTCGCGCCTGGGTTGAATCGAACCGGCGTTTGGTCGAGCAACTATCGAACGGCCAGCTCGCTTATGTTTATCTGCCGAATACCGGCCAGCCGGGATATTCGAGCTTCAATCGTTATTACTTCTCGCAACAGGACAAGAAGGGCGCGATCATCGACGAGCGTTTCAATGGTGGCGGCTCGGCGGCCGACTACATCATCGACGTTTTGCAAAGAGACTTTGACGGGTACTTCAACAACGTCGCGGGTGATCGTTATCCGTTCACCAGTCCGGCCGCCGGTATCTGGGGACCGAAGGTCATGATCATCAACGAGATGGCCGGCTCAGGCGGCGACCTGATGCCCTACATGTTTCATTATCGAAAGATCGGTACGCTCGTCGGCAAACGCACGTGGGGAGGCCTGGTCCACACTGCCGACACGCCGACCTTCGTCGATGGCGGATCGGCAATCGCGCCGCGCGGTGGTTTCTTTGCGCGTGACAATCGCTGGGCCGTGGAAAACGAAGGCGTCGCGCCCGACGTCGACGTCGAGAATTGGCCCAAAGACGTGATCGCCGGACACGATCCGCAACTCGAGCGCGCCGTGCAGGAAGCTCTGCGCATGATGAAAGAGAAGCCCGTGGATCGCGCCACCAAAGAACCCACGTTGCCGACCTGGGGCACGCGCAAGAAGAACTGACGCGGACGTGCTCGCCCGGGCGAAACCGATGCCGAGAGTTGTTATGTCGCGGCATTTCTAATTAATTAAACGTGGCCGCCGTCGCGCACCCCGCCGGCGGCGGCCGCCGCTGCATCCAGGCGCTTAAATTCGTAATTGACTTTTCGTTGCTGGTGAATAGAATTCCGCTCACCAAGGCCGAAATGTACTGACAAAGGAGTCCCCCCAATGCGCTTCCCATTCAAAACACGATCGCTACGATGGCTTTTGTTAGTGTTAGCTCTGACGGTTATCACGAAGGTCGTCGCTTCCGCCCCTCCACTACCGAACCCGGTCATCTACTTGATGGGCACGGAAAGTTTCCAACAGGGCGGCAAGACCTTCACTCGTTACCATTTTGACGTATTCAACAAGGACCAGTATCCCGCGGACATGTTCGCGGCGGCGCCAAATCTTCCTCCCTGTGGAGCAAACACGAAGTCATCACGTACTTGGGTCGACTTGTACGACCAAAGGGGCAAACGGCTGTACGGATTTTGTGCTCTGACGAAGCCGCAGGATCTGAATCAGATCTATTTTCAGCTGGAAGATGGCGTCACTCCGCCCAGTTGGATCTACATTGAGTTGACCGACCGCCAGACAAATACAAAATACAAATCGAACCTGGCCGAGACCTCAAACTAGTTGGGACAGGTCATTTGTCATTGGACATTTGCCATTTGCTAATTTGATGAAGATTTTTGTGTTCAGGCCGATCCTGCGAATCGCAATCTTCTCTCTCGCGCTGGCCGGATTGCCGCTTTTTCTAATTCTCACGCGGGCCCAGCAAGTGAACGAGTTCCGCACTATTTTCGGCGGATTCGCGATAAAGCTGCCGGAGAAATATTCGGAATACAAACCCGCGTCCCTTAAGATCGCCAACTATAGCTTTCCTGCCAGAATCTATCGCTGGAATTTTGAGCACGAGATCTTCTCAATCAGTACGGGCGAAGGTACAAACGATCTGGAGAAGCCGGAGTACACAAAACTGTTTCTCGATGACCTGCGCAAGCAATACGCAGACGCCTGTCTCAAACAGAACGGCACCCTCATCGACGAAGGCGCCTGGTCCTTCGAAGGCCATCCCGGCTGGCAAATGGTTGAGCGGCACGCAGGCTTAGTAGTCAACTTGAGGTTCTTTGTGATCGGCACGCACTTTTACACGATCAGTGTCGCGGTTAATGACAACCTTGGCGTCAACGAGGCGCGGCAAAATACTCTGGACTCATTTCGTTTGTTGACCGCGACGGAAGTTGCGGAAGAGAAAGAGCGATTGATTCAAACGTTCGCGCCTCCCGCACTGCCGCAGCAGCCGGCGATCAACCGGCCAATGTCCGATGCGCAAGAGGACAATCTGCGCGGACCGGTAAAGAGCATTTACGTTGAAGAGGAACAGTATCTGGGAAAGGCGCAACCCCTCACTCGGTTTCCACGCCTACGCGAACAATTCGATCAGAACGGATATCTGGTCTCGAAGATCGAATATCTCGATTTCCTGCCGTACAAGGCTTATTCCTACGGATACGCAGACGGCGCCCGCGCCTACATCGTGAGTGAACGGCCGAGCCTCGAAGAGCAGGCCGCTTTTGCGCTTCTAAAAAAAGTTCAGCCACCGCCACCGCAACTGTTCAAAGTCGAACGCAGGTACGATAAGGCCGGCTGGTTGGCAGAAGTCAGGGCATCGACGGACAAGCCAAAGATCGAACAGGTTTACTCGTATAAAGAGAAGAACAGCACGCGCGAGACCACCTTCAGCGAGCGAGACCGTTTTGCCAGGGACATATCCACAAAATGGAAGAGCACAGTTCAACTCGATAGCAATGGCAACCCGCTCGCCGAAACGCGCATTGATTATGCTCCGTTTGTGATCACCGCCGGCGGACAATTAATCTCGACCGAGAAACAAGTCAATTCCCACCAGGTTGTCACCGATGCAATCAGAGGCGAGACCATGATTTCCCCGAATGGCACCACCAGGCCACCCTCTGTCGCGGAAGTGAATAAGAATCCGAACCTGACACAGCGCGTGATTCAATCGACGAGCGCGGACGCGCCGAAGGTGGGAAGCGAATCGACTTACTCATACGCGTACGAATACGACTCGCACGGCAATTGGACCAGGCGCGTGCAGAATTTGGTGAAGAAAGCCGACAAGTCGACCGCCGCCTTGACGGTGCCGCTGACGGTGACTTATCGCACCATCACTTATTATTGAAGTGCGCTCCAATCCAAACACCCCGACGTCGAGCCCTGCAACCATCTCGACTATAATGAACATCAGAAACTTCCCGGCAAAGATTAATCGGAGTTAATTGATATGAGATTTAAAGCGATCGCCGTTTTGTTCGTGATTATTGCTATGAGCCTGGTAACACTCAAGAATCCCGCGCGTGCTGAGGCAGATGTGGCCAATCCGTTTTTGGCGGAGAGCACGCTGCCCTTTCACGCACCGCCATTCGACAAGATTAAAGACAGTGACTACCAGCCCGCGATCGAAGCAGGCATGAAAGACCAGCTGGCGGAGATTGAAAAAATCGCCGACAACCCGGCGCCGCCGACCTTCGCGAATACTTTGGAAGCGATGGAGCGTTCCGGCGCCTTGCTAACCAGGGTCACGAAGGTTTTCTTCAATCTCACCACCGCCAACACCAGCGACACTTTGCAGAAGATCAAGTCAGAGGAAGCGCCGAAGCTCGCCGCGCACTCCGACTCGATTTATTTGAACGCCAGGTTGTTCGCGCGGGTCAAGGCGCTGTACGACCGACGTGATGCGTTGAAGCTGGATCCCGAATCACGTTACCTCGTCGAGCGTTACTTCAAGACGTTCGTGCGCGCCGGCGCGCTGCTCTCTGAGACCGACAAGGAAACGCTGCGCGGATTGAACCAGGAAGAGGCGAAGTTAACGACCCGGTTCGAAGACGACGTGCTGGCTGAAACGAACAGTGGCGCGCTGGTCATTGACAACAAGGCTGACCTTGACGGATTGCCCGAGAACGACATCGCGGCTGCGGCCGAACTCGCGAAAGAAAAGAAGCTCGACGGCAAATGGGTGATCGCGCTGCAGAATACGACGCAGCAGCCGGCGTTAACCTATCTCAAGAATCGCGCGGTGCGTGAGCGTCTCTTCAATGCCTCGGTCACGCGCGGGAACGATGGCGGCGAGAATGACACCAAAGCGATCGTCACGCGGCTGGCCCAGCTCCGTTCGCAACGCGCCCGGCTGCTCGGTTATCCGGATCACGCGACCTTCATACTCGACGATCAAATGGCCAAGACGCCGCAGGCTGCCGAGAAGCTTCTGACTGGAATTGTGCCGGCGGCCACGACGAAAGCCCGCGAAGAAGCGGCGCGCATGCAGAAGGTGATCGACGCCGAGAAGGGCGGCTTCACGCTGGGCCCGCAGGACTGGCAGTACTACGCCGAGAAAGTTCGCAAGGCGGAATACGATCTCGACAACTCGCAAATCAAACCGTATTTCGAACTCGATCGCGTGTTGCACGACGGTGTCTTTTTCGCCGCGAACAAACTTTACGGAATTACCTTCAAAGAGCGAAAGGATTTGCCGGTTTATAATCCCGACGTGCGCGTCTTTGAGGTCTTCGACGCCAATGGCAAATCTCTCGCTTTGTTCTACGCCGATTACTTTCAGCGCTCGAACAAGGACGGCGGCGCGTGGCAGGACAGCTTCGTCGATCAGAGCCATCTGCTGGGAACGCAGCCCGTCGTCATCAACGTCTGCAACTTCACCAAACCAAGTGCGGGCCAGCAGGCGCTGTTGAGCTTCGATGACGTAACCACTATGTTCCACGAGTTCGGTCACGCCCTGCACGCGATGTTTTCCAACATCCGTTACCCGATGCTCGGAGGCGTTTCGCGTGACTTCGTCGAGTTCCCTTCCCAATTCAACGAGCACTGGGCCACGGATCCGGCGGTCTTCGCAAACTATGCGAAGCATTATCAAACCGGCAAACCGATGCCGCAGGAACTGGTGAATAAGATCAAGCGCTCGCGCACGTTCAACCAGGGTTATGCGACCACTGAATATGTGGCCGCGGCGTTACTGGACATGGCCTGGCATTCGTTGCCGCCGACGGCGCCGCAGCAGGACGCCAACAAGTTCGAGCCCGAAGCGCTGAAGCGTTTTCAGATCGACTTGCCGCAGGTCCCGCCGCGTTATCACACAACCTACTTCTCGCACATCTGGGACGGCGGCTATTCGGCCGGCTACTATGCGTACCTGTGGAGCGAAGTGCTGGATGATGATGCGTTCTACTGGTTCAAGGAGCACGGTGGCTTGACGCGCGCGAATGGTCAAAGGTTCCGCGATCTGGTGCTGTCCAAAGGCGGCACGCAAGACGTGGCCACGACCTTCCGCAATTTCCGCGGACGCGATCCGATCGTCGAGCCCTTGCTTGAAGAGCGCGGATTGAAGCCGGCGAACAAATAGGTCGTCTCAGGAAAACTTCATGAGATTGTCTTTTTCGCTCTTTCTGTTTGTTTGTTGCTTTGGTGCTGCCTCAGCCGTGGCACAGACTGCCGCTACCAAGAGCCCGGTGAATCTTACCGGCACCTGGACTCTTGATCTCAAGGCAAGTGATTTCGGCGGGAACAAGACCTATCTCATTTACGATTCTTTGACGTTGGTGATTTCTCACAGTGATCCAGTTCTGAAGATCACGCGTCAGATCGCCAAGAAGAAGACCACCCGAACACAGGAATTGATCTATTACACCGATGCTCGCGGAGAAACCAACGTTAACCTTAACGAACACGGTAAAGTTGAATCGAAAACTTCCTGGCGAGATAAAGTTGTAGGCACCGACGGCACAGAGTCCACACCGATGGGTAGCGACGTGATCATGGGCGACGTGTCAGACAGGTGGGAATTGTCCGACGATGGGAATACATTGATCGAATATACTTCGGCCAGCCCTTTGCGCAGTAAATTCGGCAAATTCAATTTCGCGTCGTTGGGCGCCCAAAAAGTAAAGAAGGTTTTCCGGAGACAGCCGTAATGGCAGCCGAAACCCGATACATCGCTTTGCTCCGCGGTATTAATGTCGGCGGCAACAAACTGATCAAGATGGAAGCCCTGGCCGCAGCTTTCACCGCCGCGGGTTTTCGCCGAGTCAAAACCTACATCGCCAGCGGTAACGTCATCTTTGAGACGCGCGCGACCGATCGCCAGGCGCTGACGAGAAAAATCGAAAAGCTGTTGACCGCAGAGTTCGGACATGAAATTGCCGTAGCTCTGTTTACTCTTGAGGAGTTGCAGGCACTGATCTCAAACGATCCTTACGCCCGAATCAAACCTTCAAAGGACGTAATGCTGTGCGTCACGTTGTTCAATGAAACGATCCCGCAGAAGATCCCGCTCGAATCAAAAACGGAAAGGCTGAAGGTCGTGGCGCTTCAAGATCGCGCGGCCTTTATCGTCGCGCGGCGGAAGCCTACCGGCTGGTTTGGTTACCCAAACAACTGGATTGAAAAGGAATTCGGCGTCACCGGCACGACCCGCGGGTGGGGTTCGCTGCAAAAGATCGCCGCCGCCGCCGCAGCGGTTTAGTCACAGCCTGACTCTGCGCAGGCGCAACGCATTTCCAATCACCGATACTGAACTAAGACTCATGGCCGCCGCGGCCAGCATCGGACTTAGAACCAATCCGAAGAACGGATAGAGCACGCCCGCAGCTACGGGAACACCGATCGAGTTGTAAACAAAGGCCCAGAATAAATTCTGCTTGACGTTCCGCATGGTGGCGCGGCTCAAACGAATAGCGCGCACGATGCCGCGCAAATCGCCTTTGACCAATGTCACGTCCGCGCTCTGCATCGCCACGTCGGCGCCGGTGCCCATCGCGATTCCGACGTCGGCTTGCGCCAGCGCCGGCGCATCATTGACACCGTCGCCGGCCATCGCAACTTTGCGACCCTCGGTCTGAAGTGACTTCACCAGTTCCGCCTTTTGCGTCGGCAGAACTTCGGCGATCACTTCATCGATGGCCAACTCAGCAGCCACCGCGGCCGCCGTCGTGCGACTGTCGCCGGTGAGCATCACAACTCGAATTCCCTTTGCTTGCAGCTCTCCTATCGCCGCGCGGGTGCTTTGCTTGATCGGATCGGCGACGCCGAGAAGACCGACAGGCCGCCCGTCGATCAAAACGAACATGACCGTCTGGCCGGTTGCCCGGAGGCTTTCCGCTCGCGCAAACAACGCGGCCGCATCGATCTTCAGGTCATCGAGCAACGCACGATTACCGACGACCACCGATTTTGCATCAATAGTTCCGGTCACGCCTTTGCCGGGGATCGAAGCAAACGATTCGGGCTTTTCGAATTCGACGCCGCGCTCCCGGGCGCCCGCGATGACCGCTGCCGCCAGCGGATGCTCGCTGGCTCGTTCGAGGCTGGCCGCCAGGCGCAGCAACTCACGTTCGTCGAATCCGTCAAACGGCTCAATCGAAACCAGCCTGGGCTTGCCTTCAGTCAGCGTGCCGGTTTTGTCGACGACCAGCGTATCAATCATCCGCAACACTTCGATCGCTTCCGCATTCTTGAAGAGCACCCCGGCCTGCGCGCCTTTGCCGGTAGCCACCATGATCGACATCGGCGTCGCCAGTCCTAACGCGCACGGGCAAGCGATTATCAACACGGCGACGGCATTAATGATCGCGTACGCCAGCCGCGGCTGAGGGCCCACCGCCGCCCAAACAACGAAGGTGCCAAGCGCGACCAGAATGACTATCGGCACGAAATAGCCTGCGACCACGTCGGCCAGTCTTTGAATTGGGGCGCGGCTGCGTTGGGCTTCCGCGACCATTTGCACGATCCGCGAAAGCAGGGTCTCTGCGCCCACGCGCTCAGCGCGCATCACAAATGATCCGTTGCCGTTGATCGTTCCGCCGATAAGGCGATCACCAGACTGCTTCTCAACCGGAATTGGCTCGCCGGTAACCATCGATTCGTCGACCGAACTCACGCCTTCGATTACCACACCGTCCACCGGAACTTTCTCGCCCGGACGGACGCGCAAAGAATTACCGGCCTGCACTTGATCGAGGGGCACGTCGTGTTCTGTGCCGTCTTCAATAATCAGCCGGGCTGTGTTCGGCGCCAGACCGAGGAGTGCTCTGATGGCGCCACTCGTAGCGCTGCGCGCTTTCAATTCCAGCACCTGGCCCAACAGCACGAGCGTGGTAATCACGGCGGCAGCTTCAAAATAAACGGGCACATTGCCCAGGTGATCGCGAAACGACGCGGGAAATATTTGCGGCAGCAGCGTCCCAAACAGGCTGTACCCGAACGCGACCATCACCCCCAAACCGATCAACGTGAACATATTCGGACTGCGATTGATGACTGACTGCCAGGCCCGCACAAAAAATGGCCGGCCGCCCCAGATCACCACCGGCGCGGCCAGCGCCATTTGAATCCACACGATCGGCCGCTTAGCCAGGACACTCGTGAGCGGATCGTCCGGCAGCATTTCACTCATCGCAATCAACAGCAGCGGCAGCGACAGCAGGGCGCACACCCAAAACCGTCGCGTCATATCGATCAGTTCAGGGCTTTCTTCCTCTGCCAGTGCAATCGTGCGCGGTTCCAAAGCCATCCCACACAACGGACACGACCCGGGTGTCTCACGCACAATCTCAGGATGCATTGGACAGGTGTATTCGATCTTTTGTGGTAGCGCTGCGATCGTGTCCGGCTCCAGTGCCATACCGCACTTCGGACACGAACCCGGACCGAATTGGCGCACCTCCGGATGCATCGGACAGGTGTATTCATTACGGCGCGCAGAGACCGGCATATCAGAACCGGGAGTGATAGCGAGCGGCTTGACGGGCAGGCGCTGACTAGCTATCGAAGCAGGCGCTTTTGGTTCGAGATAATTCTCCGGATCGGCACTGAACTTCTGTTGACAACCGCTCGCGCAGAAATAGTAGGTGTTTCCGTGGTAGTCGAAAGAACCTGCAGCCTTCTCGGGACGCACAGTCATCCCGCAGACCGGGTCGATGTGTGTGTTCTTGTCGATTGAATCCAAGGTTGAGGCAATTCTACATGAGCCCCGGCAAATTAGTTGGCGTCCGGCATTCTCTTGCACGCAATTATGAACACGTGCAACAATCCCGTGGCTTCATTCAAATGAATCGACAGGCGATCGAGCGACCAGGCGCAGCGGCTCGCATGATGATTGCGGCGTTACTTGCTGCCGCATTCATGTGCGCAGCGCTGCCGCTTGCTTCCGTATCGGCGGGGAATGTGTGCCGTCTGGAGTGTTGTGCGGCTCGTGCGCCACACGCGGCTGGGTCTTGCATGAATGGGACCTGTCATGCGTCGCTCAATCTCCACAAACATGAACCGCATCGTTCATCAGTCGCGCCCGACGAATTCTGCGGGCTGAGGATCCTCGCTAAACGTCTTCGCTATACCGCGAAATCGATTGACACGCCGGCAACGACCGAGTCCGTAGTAACGTTAACGCGGCCTTGTGACGCTGATTGTGGAAGCTGCGCGGTTAGTTCGATTTCAGCAAAAGACAAGATCACGATTACTGACACGTATCGATTGCAGCCGTCGCGAACGAGGTGGTCGATTGAATCCAATCTCGTTTCGTCACACGAAGTCTCGCAGCGGCAACACTCACCTCGCGGACCACCAACCTACCCAAGCTAAACTTCGGGACACTAACGGATTCAGATGTGACGCGGCCAATTTGTGATCGCGTTGCAGATGTTTCCTAGACCACGGTTTCCGTGCGTGGCGCCGCTGGCGCACGCGGAGTTGCAATTCATGAAAGTCACCGTCGGACCATCGATCCGTAAAGTCATTCTTTCCCTGCTGGCGCTGGCAGTGGTTGCCGGCATCCATCCGAATAGCACCGCGCAAAACGTTAGTTCTGCGAGTGTGGGCGGCATAGTTCAGGACATCAATGGCGCTGCGGTCGCCGCAGTTACCTTGACGGCCACGAACGTCGACACCAATCAAACGCGCACCACTGTCACTGATCGTCAGGGCCGTTTCAAATTTCCTTATCTGCCGGTCGGCAGCTACAAACTCTCTGCGGCCGCATCAGGCTTTCGTATCGCTGCGCGCGAGATCATGCTGACCGTCGGGCAGGCGCTCGACCTGGTAATCAAACTCGACGTCGACAGCGTGGCCGAGCAGGTCACCGTCACCGATGCTTCTCCGATCGAGACAACTCGCACCCAGGTCACACAAACAATTCGTCCGGCTGAAATAAATCAACTGCCGCTCAACGGGCGGAACTATTTGGATCTGGCGCTGCTGGTTCCCGGCGTTTCGCCGACGAACACCGGCAGCAACCAACGCTTCGCCGAAACGTCAGCCGTGCCGGGTCAGGGCATCTCGGTCGCGGGCCAAAGAAATCTCTACAACAGCTTCATTCTCGACGGCATTTCGGCGAATGATGATGCCGCCGACCTC
>Ga0207686_10000383_pt1 | contig 30902 bp, 29 predicted proteins | sample KBSM24metaG_FD_184396 | JGI IMG/M metagenome (GOLD analysis project Ga0207686, IMG submission 184396) | Miscanthus rhizosphere microbial communities from Kellogg Biological Station, Michigan, USA - KBS M2-4 metaG (SPAdes) (version 2) | ecosystem: Host-associated > Plants > Roots > Rhizosphere >...
GACCGGCGACGCTTACACGTTCGCCGAGTTGCAGCAGATGTTCGAGCATGCCGGCTTCGCCCGCAGCGAGATGCACGAACTGCCGCCCACAATCGAGCGCGTGGTCGTTAGTTATAAGTAACGCGACCCACGTGGAATATGGAGTGCGCCGACTCGTCGGCGCTTTTCTCCTTGCAGAAAAGCGGTGACAAGTCACCGCACTCCAAAATTACACCTCGGCAGTGCACGCTTCCGCCGGTTAAACGCACCGATGCGCCTCAGAGACGCGACGGCTCAGCAACTTCGCTACAAGTGTCGCCTAATTACTGCATCACCCGGCGATGCATCCTCATAATTCCGCAAACAATTTCTCAGGCCTTTCATTTGCCCTGCCGGTGGAGGACAACAAGCGCGCCCAATGCAGGGTTCACCGGAGGTGGTCACTATGCTAAACAGAATTGTCGTCGGACCAGGATTATCTTTTGTTCTGTTTTTGCTTTTGGTCGTAGTTCGCGTCAGCGCCCAGTCAATAGCCGGAGGGCCGATACCCGGCAATGCAGGTTTGGGCGGCGGCGGGATCAGCGGCATGGTCACTGCCTCGACCGGGCTGCGTTTGTCGCGGCACATCACTGTTCGTCTCCGATCTACGGACAGGGGAGACCGCGTCACGACGACCGACGACAAAGGAAACTTCGCATTCACCGGCGTTCCGCGCGGCGACTACGTCGTGATCATCGATAAAGAGCAGGAGTTTGAACCTTACTCGGAAAACGTTTCGATTCGAATGGGCGCCGGCGAATCCCCTTATTTGAATATTCGCCTGCGTTTGAAAGGAGAAGCCAAGTCGGCAGGAGTTTTCAATGCCGAGCTGGCCAATGTGCCGGCGCGGGCGGTGGCGTTTTATAACAAGGCCCAGGAACAGGCTGCCAATCCGAAAGCCGCTATTGAACAGTTGCAGAAGGCCATCGCGGAATACTCGAACTTCATGCTCGCCTACAATGAATTGGGTGTGCAATACCTGCGGCTTGGCGACTTGAACAAAGCCGACGAGTCATTATCGAAAGCGATGAAGCTGGCGCCCGACTCAGCCACGCCGCTGCTTAATCACGGCATCCTGCTCACAGTCATGGGCAAGTTGCCGCTGGCGGTAACTGAGCTGCAGACCGCGCTGAAGCAGAAAGATCAATCGGCCAATGGCCACCTCTATCTGGGCGAGGCGCTGGCTATCCTCGGTCACTTTGCGGAAGCCGAAACTCAGCTGACGCGGGCGATTGAGCTGGGAGGGGAAGAAGCCAAAGACGCTCACCGGTTCCTCGGCGGCATCTATCTCCAGCGAGGTGAACGCGAAAAAGCTTTGGCCGAGTTTGAAACCTATCTGAAGCTTGCGCCCAAAGCCAAAGACGCCGACAACATCCGTGAGATGATCCGGCGGAGCAAGAATCCTTAAATCACGCCACACAGAACGCGGCGTTCTCAATGCAGATGCTCGGCGGCATACGGCATGTTCCAGCATCCCGGCTTCGCCCGCAGCGAGATGCATAACTGCGCCCACAATCGAACGCGTGGTCGTCAGCTACAAGTAGCGCGACTTACGTGGAGTATGGAGTGCGCCGACTCGTCGGCGCTTTTCTCCTTGCAGAAAAGCGGTGACAAGTCGCCGCACTCCAAAATTACACCTCGGCAGTTCAGCCTCTATTTCAGCAGCACGCGCAGGCCCGAGATCTTCTTGTGCTCATCCACCACCACGCTGAACACAATCGGCTGCGCGGAAAATTTCACCAGGTAGCGATGCACCACGTTGAGACTCTCGCCGTTTCGTTGCAGCGGCTCAAAACTCTCTAACGGACCGAAGGTCTTGAGCCGTTGGCCTATCGTCGCCAGCCTGGGAAACAAGCTCTGTTGCGCCTCAGCGGAAAACGCATCCTTATTAAGACCCGAGCCGGCCAGCATACTTGCCAGCAACTTTCGGTGGAAGGCCGTGGTTTCGGGCTCGGTGTCCTTAATCGGCTTCTCGATCAGTTCAGAGCTCACCACTTCGGCGAGGCCATGCGCGAGTCCGACCGGATCGGCTTGCGCCAGATTTGCCAGGACGATGATGGTCACGCCGTCATCGACGTATCTGGCAATGTCAGTCTTGAAGCCTTGCCACGCGCCGCTATGTTCGATCACCCGGCGGCCGTTGACCTTACCGAAACCCCACCCGAACCCGTACGGATACGTTGAGCCGTTGGCGAGCTTCGCCGGCGAGTAGACGCTGTCCCAACTGGTGGGCTTTAGCACTGCGCGCTTTGTCAGGGCGGCGTCCCACTTGATCAGATCGAGAATCGACCAGTAAAGCGAGCCGTCCGCAGTGGTGTTCATGGTCGGCGAAACCCATTCCTGGTTTTTCAATTCGCCGCGTACCAGGCGATACCCGGCTGCGCGATTGGGAATGATGTCTGCCTCAGAGATGATTCGCGTGGTCGTCATTCCCAGCGGTTTGAAGACCTGCTCCTGTAGAAAGTCCCCGTAGAATTTTCCCGAGATCTTGCTCACCATTATTCCCAACACGACGTAACCGACATTGCTGTAACTCCATTTCGTGCCCGGCTGAAAATCGAGCGGCATGGCCTTGGCCTTAGCGAGTAGCTGGTCTTCGGTCCAGTTCTGCACATAATCGGCGTCGGAAAAATCGTTCGGCATTCCGGCCGTATGCGTGAGCACTTGCCGGACGGTGATCGGCTTCCAGGCCTCAGGCACCGCGCCCACGTATCGGCTGATCTTCTCGTCGAGATCGATCTTCCCTTCCTCGACCAGCAGCATTACGGCGGTTGAGGTGAATTGCTTTCCCATTGAGCCCGATTGAAAAATCGTCTCAGGTTTTACCGGCACGTTGAGTTCGATATTCGCGAGGCCATATCCCTTTGCGATAATCGGCTGGCCGTCTTTGATTACGGCCACCGCCACGCCCGGAATCTTTTGCCGGGTCATTTGGGCGTGCACATAACTGTCAACGCGCGACTCGACGTCGTTGGCTTGAGCATGCGCGAGGGCGGAGAGAATCAGAACGAAAACGGCCGATGCGAGCAGACGCTTATTTGGTTGAATCATGGTTTTGTTTCAGCGCCGGTAATTCAACTCTTTCTGAAATGGTTTGACAAGTGGGAGGCACGACATACTAAGGTTACTTTTTTTGACGGCTCAAACTTTCTATGACCAGCAATCGCGTGGAAGCATTCAGTGACGGTGTGATCGCGATCATCATCACGATCATGGTGCTGGAATTGCGCCCGCCGCACATCCCCGAGTTGACAGCGCTGCGACCGCTCCTGCCCGTGTTCGTCAGCTATGCCATGAGCTTTGTCTTCGTCGGCATCTACTGGAGCAATCATCATCACCTGTTTCAGGCCGTCGAGCACGTCAACGGTGGCGTCTTATGGGCCAACCTGCATTTACTTTTCTGGCTTTCGCTGGTTCCTTTTGTAACCGCGTGGATTGGTGAGACGCACTTTGCCGCGTGGCCGGTCGCGCTTTACGGACTCGTGCTGGTGATGGCCGCGATTGCCTATACCATCCTGACGCGGGCGCTGCTTTCGATTCACGCGGGCGATTCAGTGCTGGCGACCGCTCTGGGCCGGGACTTCAAAGGAAAGATTTCGATTGCAATCAACGTGGCCGCCGTGCCCCTGGCTTTCGTCAAGCCGTGGATTTCCTGCGCGCTGTATGTGATCGTCGCCGTGATCTGGTTAGTGCCGGATCGTCGCATCGAACGGACTGTAACCAGCTAAAGTTTCAGTCGCTGCTCCGCAGCTCGGATCATTTTGGTGTGTTACCCAAGACTCGCAGACTCGCCTTGGGCTTAGTTCTGACCGCCGCTCCGCGGCTGGATTCGCGTCAACTATAATTATTTCCTTTCCTGAGTAACGTACGGACGCTCTTTTGTCACAGCCAAAGCGAGCTTTAGAATCGCCTCAACATGAAGAAGCTTTTTACGTTGGTCTTACTCGCCGCTCTGACTGCGCCGGTAACTGCACAGACTTCAGAGCTGTGGGGCGTCAATGGCGAGCAATGGAATCCGCGGAGCCGCCTGCCGGATTTTTCATTTGCCGGTTATCACTCGGGAGAAACGCCACTACCAAACGTTCCCCAAGGCGTGAGCGTGAAGGAGTACGGCGCCAGGGGCGATGGCCAGACAGACGACACGGCCGCATTTCTCAAGGCACTCGCCACCGTAAAGAGCGGCGCTATCGAAGTGCCGCCGGGCCGCTATCGCATCACCAACATTTTAGAGATCAAACGCAGCCACATCGTGCTACGCGGCGCTGGACCAGATAAGAGTGTGCTTCTTTTTCCCAAGCCGCTCAACGGCATCAAACCAAACTGGGGCGCCACCACGGCCGGACGTCCCACGTCGAATTACTCGTGGTCAGGTGGTTTCATCTGGTTCAAGGGCAACCTTGGCTCGCATCTGCTGGCGAAGATTACGGCCAACGCCCAAAGGGGAGATAGGACGATTCGCGTCTCCTCCGCCAGGAATTTGCGTGTGGGCCAGCGAGTTGAAATTGTTGAGACAGACACGCCGCAAAACTCGCTCGCCGATCAGCTTTACTCAGGTGACGCCGGCGATACCAGCAAGCTCCTCGGCAGCACGCGCGCTTCGATTGTTTGTCATATTCTCAAGATCACTGGTGACGCGATCGAAATAGATCGCCCGCTGCGGTTTGATACGAAGCCGGAGTGGCAGCCGCGCGTGCTGAGCTTTGAACCGACCGTGGCGGAATCAGGCGTCGAGAATCTCGGGTTCGAGTTTCCGTTGACGCCGTACGCGGGGCACTTCACCGAACTTGGATTCAACGCCGTCACTTTCACGGGCGTGGCGGATTGCTGGGCGCGCCATCTGCGCATCGCCAACGCGGACAGCGGCATTTTCGCGAACGGTTATTTTTGTACGATTCAGCAGGTGGTCTATGAGTCAGCTCGCCCGCCCGACAAGCAATTTGGCAGCACGGGCCATCACGGCTTTGGCTTCGAAGGCGAAGATAATCTCTTCACTGATTTTGATTTTCGCACCCAGTTCATTCACGACATCACTGTGGACCACAATGCCAGCGGCAATGTGAGCGCGCACGGAAAAGGCGTCGACCTCTGTTTTGATCATCATCGCCGCGCGGTAAATGAAAATCTTTTTACCGATATCGACGCCGGCGCCGGTACGCACCTGTGGCGCTCGAGCGGCGGCGATGCTTTGGGCAAACACGCCGGCGCGCGCAACACCTTCTGGAACGTTCGCGCCGTCCGGGCGCAGGAGTATCCTCCGCCAGACTTCGGACCGCCGTCGATTAATTTAATCGCAGTCGAGACCCGGCAACCTTCGGAAAAGAACAATGGCAGATGGTTTGAAGTAATTGCACCCGACCGGATCATGCCCAGAGATATTCATGCCGCCCAACTGGCGCGAAGATTAAGGACATTAAAGGATCAACCGTAGAGCCAGTTCCTCACGAATTTACACGAAGAACTGACATATAGTTGACTCATCTGAGTCAAGAGTGATGGGGGATCTGCTGTCCAACCGAAGGGTTGCGAGAGTGTACAGAGAGATTAGCCGTTGGTCGCAGCGAAGCGATCTAACTATGGAGTGCGCCGACTCGTCGGCGCTTTTCTCCTTGTCGAAAAGCGGTGACAAGTCACCGCACTCCAAAAATTACACCTTCGCAGTGCACGTCCGCCTAATCGACCCGCAACGATGCGCTTCGGAGGTGCACACGAGCCCCTGACAACCGCATCGATACGCTTCCGAACCGTATGGGTGCATCTCAGAACCGCATTGATGCGCCTCAGAACGGCAACGGTGCGTCTCGGAACCGCATCGATGCACCTCAGAACTACAAGCGTGCGCCTCGGAACCGCAACGATGCAGCTCTGAGGCTCGACCGTTCAGCAGCTAACTGCTGGATTGACTGGAATTAGCGCCGATACCGCCTCACCGAGGCCGGTGCCTTAGCCCGACCGTCAGGGAGGGCTCATTGGACCCAACCGCGTAGCGGTTGAAGATAGTAGCCAAGGGTAAGCGACCATAGGTCGCGCCACCCCTGGAACAGGTTAGATAAGGTTTTCGCGCCCTGTAAGGGCGCTAAGGTTCTGTCGCCCACTTCGCGGGCTTGGATAATTGAGGGCGAGTGATCCCCAGGCTACGCTCGCTGCGCTCGCTCACCTGGGGCTACCCTCTGTCGCGCCTGCGGCGCTTTTGTCTCTCTCACTCCTTCATCAACTGCTTCCCGGTGGTGTGGGCGTGCTGCCGCCGCCTCCGCCTTTCTTGAACCGTTCCCCGAGTTCATCCGCCAATCCCTTCAAGCCCGGTTGAGTCTTCGCCGCTGTCTTAACGTAATCATAAGTCTGGGTTGCCTGCCGGAAGGCCTCGCCGCCGACGGCCATGCGGGTATCGTCGATCTGTTCCGCGACTTGATTCGCGAGCGTCGTCAATTCGGTGAGCACCGCAAACAGATCGACGTCTCGCTGAAAAGCAGCGCGGTCGAAAGAGCCGGGAAAGATGTTCGGATTAGCCTGCGCGCTGGACAAGGCTTTGGTGACAAACGTCAGGCTGTCCGACCCGGTCTTCGTCATCTTCTTTCTATCTTCGTTGGTCAGATTCACAAGGAACGGAAGTTTCGCCTTGATGGCGGCGAAGGCGTCCTTGATGGCTTGTAAGTCAGCCGCAGACACGGAAGCATCAATATTCGGAAATGACATAATTGTTTCTCCTGTAGCTGAGGGGCACAGGGCTCCCCGGATTGATTTTTAGAGTGGATGCGAGGCGACAGCCCGCACTCTATGCCTCAGCGCGACAGGCGTCAAGGGTTATTTGCGACGAATATTGCGGGGAGTTGGATAACATTCCGGCTAACGACAACCAGGAAAACGATCTGTTGCTTCGTAAATATGGAGACACGTATGTTGAATGTCAGGTCGGTTGGTTAGGATGAGGCTGTTTGAGAGAGCCACATCCAGGAGCAACGACGATGACGATTCAGTGCACGCGGCGCAAGATTATTCCCCGCGATTACGACGTGTTTGCGGGGCCTGATGCGATTTGCGACCCGGCCTCCGCGCAAGTTGGACGAGAATCGCAATCTCGCAAGCCTGGCACCAGATTCTGTTTTGGTCGCTTCAGCCAAATTGCTACTAGCTTCAGCTAGTGGATCGAGAGTCAAACCACATCCGGCTTTAGCCGAATTTCAGAGATTTAGGCAGGAAGGCTCCCAGCGAATTCGGCTAAAGCCGATTTTCATTTGATTAGGGATCCACTAGCTAAAGCTAGTGGCCACTTGTTCGCCCGCACGTAACCGGCGTATTCGGCGCGCTCATCTTCCGTGAGTTCGCCTTCGGTTGATTTTTGAGCGAGTTGTTCGATGTGGGCCTGGAGTTCGGCATCGGCGCAAAAGCCGATCACAGCATCAGCTTTTTCCGGCAAAACAATCTCCAGCATCGGGCCGCACGCCGCAAATCAAAACGCCATGCTTTCCGAGGTTGTTGCCATACGTCGAACTTAGCAGGTGTCAATTTAATCTCTGGCAGTGATTTCTCTGGATCGCAGAATCGAAGGCCCGACGCCCTAACCGCTGGGTCCTTTCTTGGGCTTGTTCTAAAATTGAAAGATGGGAAACACGAAGATAAGTAGCGAAAACCAAAGCGGTGGAATCACCGCTCAGAATGTCAACCTTGGCAATCAGATTGCGCCGAAACCAGAAAGACCGAAACAATCAAGGAGTGCAAAGATCTGGGCGGCGATCATCGGGATTGCGACTATAATCGGCACCGTTGTTGCCGTCCTCGCATACTTCGCATCGACTCACAAGTGAAAGGAATCTAAATGGCGAACGACTCCAAAACAAACATATCGAGCATTAATCAAATGGGTGGAATTACCGCTCACACTGTGAACCTCGGGCCAACAGCCCGCCAGATGAACGATCAGCTGGGAGAACAATTGAAACAACACGTTCCTTTAGACAAGAAGGTAACGGTTGTTTCGATATTGGGTGACGGCGAGGCGTTTGGCTTTGCTAATCAGATTCTCCAGTGGATGAAATCTAATGGCTACCGCAATGTTAACGGAGTCGACCAAGCTGTGTATACACAGCCGGTTCTCGGGCAGAACATCAACGCAAGAGATGACGGTATCGAAATAATAATTGGCACAAAACAGTAGCAAGCCCAAACCGTGGCTCAGGCCTGCAATTCTGAACTCTCTCAAGCAAATGACACATGTTGCCGTCGTTGAAAACTACAGAATTGCAGGCCTGCCCCCACGGACCTTTGTCGTAGATGTCCTAACAGGAGTTGCATCTTATGGCGGTAAGACTCTGATAAGCACTGCCCGTTGACTGAATGTGCCCATTACTTGGTTACGCCACTCAACTACCTCGAATTTGGCCAGACCCCTAAGAAGCAAGTTCATACATCGCACAAATACTCTTATCTCTTCGTCGGGAGTCTGAGGCTCGGCATTCAGAACTATCTGACTAAGTTTCTTACCAAGCGTCAGCGAGTCGCGCCAGCCCTTCTTCTTATACCAGCGAACTATTCCCCTTAGCATTTCATCATCGTTCAACTGCAATGCGGCCTTGAGATAATACAGCGCCAGAGCTGTATCCTTGGTCGCGCTATTTAAGTTGAGAAACTCATTTCTTGCGAGAGCTTGGTCCAACTCCGTCTTAAGCTCAGCGTCTGGGTCTACACCAATGTCTCGCATGAGCGGATAGAATATCGAGTGCTGGATGGGGTCACGCAGATGAGCGCCAACCCAAGACATAAATTCTCGGTTAGCTTGAGTGTTTTGACCGGGCGGAAATTGATAAGCCAATATGGGAAATCCCTCCACTCGTAGTTTCAAATGAAATAACTCATGGACGACTGTAGCTTCTGTCTTTCCCGTAGCTGAGTTGATAGTCACAGTTGGAGTACCGTCTTCCGCCACCGAGGATTCACCGTAATGGCTTGGCTCCCACGTCGTTACCTCCCGCTCAAGCACTGGCTTGCCGAATGCCTCTTCAACTTCCGCAATTAACTGTTTTGCCCCAGAACTAAGGTCAATTCCAAACATGCTGCCGTTCTCTAGTAACTATTACAATCGAGGTCGCGCATCCCAACCGCGCAAAACGAGGGGTCAGGCCGCAATTCTGCATTTCTCATTTGCGGTGTTGGCTAATCTTCAATGTCTCAAATCGGCATAAGCCTACCGCTTGATCTGTTATCTCCAGCCCCTTATCAATAATACCAAACGCCTCGCGCAACTCATCCACAGTGATGCACAACGGTGGATTGGTGAAGAAGGTGTTCCAACGACAAAGGTGTAGAGCCCGGGCTCGCGAAAGTGTCTGCCGAGCGCTTGCATCTCTCGCGAAGTGCCGTTGAAAGGCGCCATGCGATCGAGCGTCCCTCGATTGCGAACCAATTTATATATCCAGTCTTTGACTGACTGAATGGCAGGCGTTGAGAAACAGGACCATGACCCAGGGGTAGAGCAGCAACTCCAGGCGAATCGATTGGTCAAAGAACCTGGGCATGGCTAGCGACAAAAGGTCACTGAGAGACATTCCAACTAAAGTGCCCAACAGTCCGCACCCGATCGCCGCGAACCCAATTAGGAAGACGGCCCGACGTCCGCTCAGGGCCTTGCCAACGAGCGGCAGCTTCACCACCCTGGCGCCCGTCTGATCCTCGGGGAGCAGTTTGATGGCGGTCCAAATCTTCACCACCGTGCCGCATACGCCCAAGGAGACCAGCGTCAAGATCACCGCCCGCCCGGTCCAGCTGGAGTAACGCCAGATACGGGGCCGTATCAGCGCCACACAGAACGCGGCGAATAGGAACGCCACAATTGGAAAGACAGCTTGTCGCAGCGCGCGTGACTCTCGGCGTTCAGCGATCACGAATTTTTCGAGATTCTGCCTGATGCGCACGTCGGACCGCGCGCGTTGCAAATAGTTTTCGCCCTTTGGTTTCAGGACTGGAGCATAAGCACCGGGGCCAGGAGCGGCGGCGTGGCGCTGCGCGTCATACTCAGCGCGGCGCTTTGGGTCAATCAAAACATTCCGGGCATGCGAGAGTTGGACGAACGCTTCCGCCGAGCCGCCGTTGAGATCCGGATGCCGCAGGCGCGCGAGCCGTTTGTACGCCGCCTTGATCTCTTTTGCTGAGGCTGTGTGCTTGACCCCGAGAATTTGGTAATAGTCGACCATACGAACTCGCGGCAGTATGCGTTATCTCATGCCGCAGGTGTGAAATTCAATAGTCGTGGGCAACGAACCGTGTCAGGCTTGCGATTTTGCGATTCGTAAGCAGTAGAGTGCGCGGAGCGCACGGCGGCATAAAGCCTGGGGCGTAAGCCCCAGGATCGCGATTGAAATAATGATACAGCCCGCGAAGCGGGCGATAGCGGAATCACCATTGCGCGTTCAAGATCTGCGCGTTGACGTCTTTCGCCCGCTTTCGCGGGCTTCAAACTAATTAACAATCATCTTTTCCTGGGGCTTGCGCCCCAGGCTTTATGCGACGTGCGCTCCGCGCACTCTTCATGACACCGTTTGATCTGTTATCTCTAAACCCTTGTCGATAATCCCAAACGCCTCGCGCAGCTCGTCCTCAGTGATGCATAACGGTGGATTAGTGAAGAAAGTGTTCCAACGCACAAAGGTATAGAGGCCGTGCTCGCGGAAATGTTTCCCGAGCGCCTGCATCTCTGGCGCAGTGCCGTTGAAGGGCGCCATCGGCTCGAGCGTCTCGCGGTTGCGGACCAGTTCGAAGATGCCGAACAAGCCAAGGTTGCGCGTGGCGCCTACCGAAGGGTGGCGCACTTTCAGATCCTTCATCAACTCGCTCATCAAGCGGCCCATCTCGCGCGCGCGCTCGATCAGGTTGTCTTCTTCGTAGACGGCGATCGTAGCCAGCGCCGCCGCACATCCGAGCGGATGACTGTTGTAGGTCAGACCGCCGTAGAACACATTCTTTTGAAAGTGTTCGGCAATCTCGCGACGCATGCCGACCGCGCCCAACTGCACGTAAGCGCTGGTCAGCCCTTTGGCCATCGAGATTAGATCCGGTGTGACGTTCCAGTGATTGACTGAGAACCATTCGCCGGTGCGGCCAAAGCCGGCCATCACTTCGTCGGCGATCAAAAAGATGCCGTACTTGTCGCACAGCGCGCGCAGACCCTGCAGGTAACCATCGGGCGGAATCAGAATTCCGTTCGTACCGACAACCGGTTCGACGATGATCGCGGCGACGGTCTTTGCGCCTTCCAACTCGAGTATCTCTTCAGTGCGTGCCAGCACCTCATCGGCGGTTTCGCTTTGTCTCTGAATGCCGTGATAGAAATCGGGGATTCGAAAAACGCCGGGGATGCCCGGCTCAGCTGCCCAACGGCGCGGATCGCCGGTGAGCGTCAAAGCGCCCGCAGTCCCGCCGTGGTATGAGCGATAGCGCGCGCCAATTTTGTGACGGCCGGTGACCAGCCGCGAGATGCGAATCGCATTTTCGTTGGCTTCGGCGCCACCGTTGGTGAAGAAGAACGTGTCGATATCGCCGGGTGTTATCTCTGCGAGCTTCTGTCCCAGGCGCGCGCGCACGTCGGTGGCCATGAATGGATTTGCATAGGCGAGCCTCTCTGCCTGTTCCTTGATGGCGCGAATCACACGCTCGTCACCGTGCCCGATGTTCACGCACATCAACTGGCTATTGAAATCGATGAAGCGCTTGCCTTCCGGCGTCCAGAAATAGATGCCTTTGGAACGCTCGACCGGGATTGGGTCCACCGCAGATTGCGCTGACCATTCAAAGAGTGTGTGGCGGCGGCAGAGTTCGACAATCTCTGCGCCCGACAAGGTTTCGGTTGCGACAGTCATAGTATGGCCGATGCTATTAGAAAAGGTGTGGCTTTGACAATCAGCGGGAGGTTCAAAAGCCGGGATGACATGTTGTTGTGGTAGCCCAAGGCGGCTGTGCCGCAGCACACTGGGTAGCCTCCGGCTTACCGGTAACGACACTTGTTAATAATTGCGGCTGTGCCGCCGTTCGAGGCGTAGCCTCGAAGAAATCTGTGAATCACTTAACCGGAAAGGCACAGCCTTTCCGCACTGTGCTGCGGCAAAGCCGCCGCCGGCCCGAAGGGACGACATGAAATAGCCCCGACCGTGAGGTCGGGGTACAAATCGTCACCAAAATAATTGAGGCCCGAAGGGCCGACGTGATCATTTCGGTCCTTCGGACCTCCGCGATTCGCACACACGCTAACCCCGACCTGACGGTCGGGGCTATTACATTTCGGCGCTTCGCGCCTCTACATCTCAGCGCTTCATCTCAGCGCTTCACGCCTCTACATCCGGCGCTTGGCGCCTCTACATCCCAGCGCTTCACGCCTCTACATCCCGGCGCTGCGCGCCTCTCAACCGGAACCAGAGCGACAATTCTTCGAGAGCGGACTCGGCAGACGAAATAAATGGATTCGGCAGCTGAAATAAATATTCGTACAGCTGTCGATTTTCCGTCTCCCCAACGACTATAGGACAAAGAACGATGAGCTACGGAGTCAACAAACGAGTCATCAAGAACGAACCATAGGAAACAAATCACGGAAACAAAGAGAAAAAGGACGGGCCCATTTTCAAGACGGAAAAACAAATGCGGAAAAAGAAGGCTCACGGAATCGCAACCAAAGTCGCACTGCTTGTCGTGCTCGGTGCGGCGTATCAAGCGCCGGCACAGGATGCCGCAACACCTTATCCGAACATGGCGCCGATCGAGCAGTATCTTATGGACCGGACTGCCGAGATCGCTCTGGCGCGCAGCGCAGCACCGGAATCCATTTCACGCGATGCAGAGGTGATGGTTCTTGGACGCCATGGTTTCGAAACGGCGGTCAAAGGCAAAAACGGTTTCGTATGTATCGTGGGGCGTGGATGGTCATCCGCCGCAGATCCCGACTTCTGGAATCCGAAAGTGCGGGTCCCGATATGTATGAATTCACCAGCCGCGCGTACCTACCTTGTAGCGATCAAAAAAATAACTGACCTGGGTTTGGCGGGGCAGAACCTGGCTCAGGTGAACGAGGCCATCGCCGACGCCACCGTCAAAAAGGAACTCCCGGCAATGGAGCCCGGCGCGATGTGCTACATGACGGGGAAAGACGGATATGGTGGCGACGTCGTTCCGCACTGGCCTCCTCACCTCATGTTTTTCTACTCCGACACCGACCCGGCGATCTGGGGCGCCAATCTACCTGGTTCTCCGATTATCGCGATTGCTGATCCACTCTCGCACTTGACGCAGTTCGTGATCGCCGTCGAACGTTATTCCGACGGAACGCCGGCGCCAAGCACGGCGAAGCACAAACATTGAGAGAACTGTATGAACGTTCAAGCACAAATCCAAAAGTATATTGGTAGCCAACCTGAACCAAAACGCAGCGACATGAAAGCGTTGCACCGCATAATTCTCCGGGCAATGCCGGCATGTAAATTATGGTTCCTTGATGGTAAGGACAGTAAAAATAAAACTGTTTCTAATCCTAATATTGGATATGGACTTCAAACCATGAAATGTGCTGATGGAACAACCCGAGAGTTTTATCAAATTGGTTTGAGCGCCAACAAAACCGGGATCTCTGTCTATATCCTGGGTATTGAAGATAAGAAATACTTAGCCCGGACATATGGAAAAGAGCTCGGCAAGGCAAGCGTGACCGGATACTGCATCAGGTTCAAAACTCTAAAAGACATAAACATTGATACGCTTGAAGCGCCAATACGAGATCGGGAGGTAAGGACAACATGAGAAACGTAATCTTCGCAATCAACACTACCCTCGATGGCTGCGTCGACCACACCAGGCAAGTTGCTGATGACGAGACACATGAATATTTTACGGACCTCCTGCGTGAGGTTGACCTCCTGATCTTTGGGCGTATCACCTACGAATTGATGGTTCCTTTTTGGCCTGACGTCGCAAAAACTCAGTCGATGACAAAAGCATCGAACGAATTTGCGCGGACCTTTGACTCGATCGAGAAAATTGTTTTTTCACGATCATTAGACGGCGCTGAAGACAAAAACACGAGAATTGTTCGGACGAACCTTCGCGACGAAATACTTAGATTGAAACAAGCGCCGGGCAAAAATATTCTGATCGGCGGTGTAGATCTTCCGTCACAACTTATCGAGCTTGGTCTGGTTGACGAATATCGTTTTGTCGTTGGGCCAATCGTTGCCGGCGAAGGGAGACGGCTGTTGGAAGGTGTCGATCTGCGGGAGACCTTACAACTAAAACTTGTTGAGTCAAAGATTTTTCAATCAGGCTGCGTCGCGCTTCGCTACTTGAAATAATTCGAAACGCTCACTATCTCGCGGAGCAGCTAGCCGGTCGTTACGGACTGTAACGCTTCCGGGAAACTGAATCTGCCTTCATAAAAAGCTTTTCCCACAATCACACTATCGATGCCGCAATCGCTCGCGTCTTTCAGCCGCTTGAGGTCTTCAAGTGAGGAAACTCCGCCGGACGCAGTTACCTTCAGTCCGGATTCACTCGCGATTCTGCAGGTCTGTTCGATGTTTGGTCCGGTCAACATGCCATCGCGCTGTACGTCGGTATAGACAATTCGTTCGACTCCGATCTCCGCTACTCGACGCGCGAGCGACAAAGCAGTCAATGGCTCCTGTTTTTCCCAGCCGCGCGTGACCACTTGCCCTGCTTTAGCGTCAATACCAACCACGATGTGTGTTCGCGCGTAATGGACCATGGTTTTCAATTCTTCGATCGATTCCGCAGCCACGGTGCCAACAACCACTCGCGTCACCCCGAGTGCAATCGCCTGCTCGACCGCTTGCACGCTTCGGATTCCTCCTCCCATTTGGACGGGAACATTTATCGAGTGAATGATCCGGCGTAAGGCTTCACGATTGTTTGAATTTTGTTCCGAGAACGCTGCGTCCAAATCGACCACGTGAATCATTTGCGCACCGTCTCGCGCAAAGTTCTCAGCGACCTGTACCGGATCACCATCGTAAACGGTGACGGCGTCTCTGCGACCTTGGGTGAGCCGGACGCATTTGCCGTGTCGGAGATCGATGGCGGGAATAATCAGCATCAGGACTCTATGAGTTACGGATAATCTCCATCGTCTCTTGAAAGAGTGAACCGTTGGAAGAAACGGCATTTCCTCCATGAATCGTGCGGCGGCCCTGCCAATCCGTAAAAGTGCCGCCGGCTTCTTCAACGATTGGCAGTAACGCCGCGCAGTCCCAAACATTCATCACGGGATCGAGCATGACATCGGCGCGACCGGTGGCTACCAGGATGTGTCCATAACAATCGCCCCAGGTGCGCCGGGCAGATGCTTTTCGCTGCAGCGCTGCGGCAGCGGGACCAAATCCATACTGCTCACACATACCAAAGTCTGTCGCTAAGAGCAGCGCTTCACTCAGCGTTTGCGTCGCGGAGACTCGTGCGGGCGCGCCATTCCAAAAACAACCCAGTCCGCGGGCCGCATAGACAAGCTCGTCCAGGGCGGGAAGATTGGCTACACCGAGCACGGGCTCAGCTGCTACCTCAGCCGCGATCAGCACGCCGAATAACGGCACGCCGTGAACGAATGAGTAGGTGCCGTCTAATGGATCGATTATCCATCGCCTGTCTGAAGTCCCGGGACGTTCATCCTCTTCCTCTCCCAGGATTCCATCGTCAGGAAAGGCGTTCTGGATACTCTCGCGAATGAATCGCTCGGCTTCACGATCTGCGGCGGTAACCGGGGAACCATCTGTCTTCCGCTCGACAGCCAACGACTTGCGAAAGTAGCGGCGCGTGATGTCGCCGGCTTCGCGAGCAACCCTGACCGCGAAATCCAGCAGGCTTTGCAGATTTGCTCCCTCTTCATTCATTCGCTGGCCACACTCTTTTCCTGGCGCCGTCCGCTGAGTTCGTCTCGCACTTCATCGAGTGAGACGCCACGTTCCACCAGCAGCACCAGCAAATGATAAAGCAAATCAGCAGTCTCAGAGACCAGGGCGGACTTGTCTTCGTTCTTGGCCGCGATGATAGTCTCACTCGCTTCTTCGCCAATCTTCTTAAGTATTTTGTCCAGTCCCTCGGTGAACAGGTAAGTCGTGTACGAACCTTGCGGGAGTTCTCGTTTTCTGCTTTCGATGAGCCGAAAGAGATCGTTCAGAACGGCGCCGAGATCATCGGGCTGTTCACGGAAATGCGGATCAATTTCCGCGCCCGCGAGATCACGATAGAAGCAGGAGCGATTCCCCGTGTGACAAGCTGGACCGGCGGGTTCAACCAGGACCACCAAAGCGTCGCTATCACAATCTCGTCGTATTTCGACCACGCGCTGCGTATTACCTGATGTATCTCCCTTGCGCCACAGTTCAGAACGCGAACGCGACCAGAACCAGGTTTCGTTGGACTCTTGCGTGAGTTTGAGACTCTCGGCATTCATGTACGCGAGGGTGAGGACCTCATGAGTCCTGGCGTCTTGCACAATTGCCGGAACCAGGCCCCGCTCGTCAAATTTGATCTCTTCTAATTCTTTGCTCATCTCACTAACACTCGCTTTTCTCGCAAGTAATCTTTGATCTGCGCAATGCTGAATTCACCGAAATGAAATAGCGACGCGGCCAGGACCGCGCTGGCGCCGCCAACTGTCAAAGCCCCGAAGAAATGTTCTGGCTTGCCCGCACCGCCTGAAGCAATCACGGGAATTCGGACCGCGTCAGAAACCGCTCGCGTGAGTTCAAGATCGTAACCTTCTCTCGCGCCGTCACGATCCATACTGGTCAGCAAAATTTCACCCGCTCCCAACTGTTCACACAGGGCCGCCCACTCCAGGGCATCGCGTCCGACATTCGTGCGGCCACCATGAGTAAAGACCTCCCAGCCTTTTCCAGGATCGTTTGCGTCTCGACGACGCGCGTCGATGGCTACCACAATGCACTGGCTGCCAAAGATCTCAGCGCTCTGAGCAATCAGTGTGGGCGAGTTCACGGCGGCCGTATTCAACGAGACCTTGTCGGCTCCGGCCCGGAGGACACCGCGAATGTCTTCTACGGATCGCAGACCTCCACCCACCGTCAACGGGATGAAGACTTCATCGGCGACCCGCCTGACCATCTCGATCATTATGTCCCGATGATCGGATGACGCGGTGATGTCCAGAAATATGAGTTCGTCTGCGCCTTGCGCGTCATAAGTCTTTGCCTGCGCCACGGGATCACCCGCGTCAACCAGCGACACAAAACGAATTCCCTTCACCACGCGACCGCGATCGACATCAAGGCAGGGAATAATTCTTTTCGCTAACATGGCGCCTCAGTCATCCCAAACATTGAACCGCACCCGGCGGGCGAAGTTGCTTAGTAGTTTCTGACCCACGGTCTGACTCTTTTCCGGATGAAACTGCACTCCACAAAGATCACTCTGCGCCACGACCGATGCATAAGTAGTTCCATAGTCTGTCTCGCCCAGGACGATCGTCTCGTCAACCGGCTCGCAGTAATAAGAGTGCACGAAATAGAAGAAGGCCCCGTCTTCAATCTCTCTTAAGAGCGGATGTCTTACTCGCTGTCGAACCTGGTTCCAGCCGACTGCCGGCACGACCTGATCGTCTGAGAAACGGCGCACGCGGCCGCGTAGCAGACCGAGTCCCGCGGTCTTCCCAAACTCATCCGATTCTTCGAACAGCATCTGCATGCCTACACACACGCCCAGCAGAGGTGTGCCCTGCGCCACACGCTCGCGCACGAGTTCGTCGAAGCCGCGGTCTGAAAGCGCCTTCATGCACGCGGCAAACGCGCCGACGCCTGGCAGCACCAATCCTTTCGCCTGGCGGAGGGTCGTCTGGTTGTCGCTGACTAGCGCTTCATGACCCGCCGCGGCAAAAGCTTTCTCGACCGAGCGAAGATTGCCGACTCCATAATCGATGATGGCAATGTCCGGCATCGCTTCTACAGAGAACCTTTCGTGCTTGGGACTCCTTTAATTCGCGGGTCGTGCGCTACTGCTTGTCGCAGCGCGCGCGCCGTTGCCTTGAAAGAACCTTCGAGCATGTGATGGGTATTGCGGCCCCGCAAACAATCGATATGCAGATTGAACTTTGCAGCTTCGGCCAGCGACCGCCAAAAGTGTTCCGCCAGTTCGACCGAAAAGTTTCCAATCTTCTGGCGATGAGTCTGGACTTCGTAAACCAGATAGAAACGGCCTGACAGATCGACTACCGAGCGAACCAGCGCTTCATCCATCGGGACGATGGCTTCACCGAAGCGTTGAATGCCTCTCTTATCACCCAGCGCCTCTTTCAAGGCCTGGCCGAGGGTGATGGCGATGTCTTCGACAGAATGATGATCGTCGATTTCCAGATCGCCCCGGCACGTCACTTCAAGATCGAACAAGCCATGCCTGGCAAAGAGTTCGAGCATGTGATCGAGAAAAGGCAATCCAGTGTCGATTCGTGACTCGCCGGTCCCGTCGAGCGCGAGTGTCACCTGCACGTCAGTTTCTTTGGTTCGGCGATGGGCCTTTGACGAGCGTGTTGGGGGCGGTTGGATTTTCGTCATTCTCATCTTTACCTTTTTGGCGAACAGATTTCGCGCAAAGCTTTCAACAATTGATTATTTTCTTCGGGCGTGCCGACGCTCACACGAAAGTAATCCGCCAGCTGCGGATAACTACTAACATCGCGAATCAGAATGTCGTGCTGCAGCAATTCGTCAAATACACGTCTGGGGCTGATTGCCGAGCGGACGATCATAAAGTTTGCCCGTGAACGCACGGGTTCCAGCCCCTCAATTTCAGTTAGTCCATTGAAGAGTCGTTCGCGCTCTGAACAAACCAAATCAATCAGCGGCTGCAACGACGATTCAAATTGTTCGATAGCGACCTGTGCGGCGGTCTGCGAAACGATGTTCACGTTATAAGGGAGCAGGGCCTTGGCAATTTCTTTTGTGAGTGGCGGCGCGGCCAGGAGATAACCGACGCGCAAACCAGCCATCGCCATCGCCTTAGAGAAGGTCCGCAGAACCAAGAGATTCGAATATTTATTAAGGAGCGGAACAACGCTTTCGCCTGAGAATTCGTGATAGGCTTCGTCGATCACGATCAGGCCCGGTGACGTCTCGAGCAATGAAACCAGCTCGTCCCGATCAATCACGCAACCCGTGGGATTATTGGGCGAACAGATTATCGTCACCTGCGTCGAATGCAATTTAATCTCTCGCTTGAACGCGTCAACATCGTAATTGAGGTCGGAACGCATTGGCACGCTGATCACATCACCGCCCAGGACCGTTGTGATTTGGCGATAGAGCGTAAAGGTCGGTTCGCTAATCACGACCCGCGTCCCGGCTCCAACAGTCACCATCAAAAGCGCCTGAATCAATTCATTGGATCCGTTCCCGACAAGAATTCCCTCCGGTATCCAGCCGCTGAAACTCGCCAGACTTTCGCACAAGGATTGTGGTGAGAAATCCGGATAACGCGACCAGGGGCGTTCGTCCAACCGCCGCAAGGTTTCCTGCTTGATCGCCAGCGGCGCGTCCCAGGGGTTCTCGTTCTGATTGAGCTTGATGCGCGTCCGATCCGCTTTGAGCGAATAGGCTCGCAGCGCGCGCACACTCTCTTTGATCATGTTCACCGGATCTGACATTTCAGTTTTCTTTGTTGCGAATCAGAGCTGATTGGGCGTGGGCCTCTAGTCCCTCGGCGCGGGCCAGCGTTGCAATGATCGGGCCGGCGAGTCGCAGCTCTTCCGCGGAGTAATTAATTAAACTGGTTCTCTTGATGAAGTCATTGACACCGAGCGGGGACGAGAAGCGCGCTGCGCCCGCTGTCGGCAACACGTGGTTTGGTCCAGCGACGTAGTCTCCCAACGCTGTCGGCGAGTAAGCGCCCAGGAAAATTGCGCCGGCGTTTCGGATGCACGAACCGACCCGCTCATTGTCGGCAGTCATAAGTTCCAGATGCTCCGGCGCCACTTCATTTGCGAGGTCGCAGGCTTCCTCGAGATTATTCACGACGATGATCGCTCCGTATTGCGCGAGTGATTTTTCAATGATGGCCGAGCGCGGGAGTCGCGTAAGCTGATACGCCAATTCACGATCGACCTCCTGCGCCAATCTTTCGCTGGTGGTGATCAAAATGGCGCAAGCATCTTCTCCGTGTTCTGCCTGGGCCAAAAGATCCGCTGCTATGTATTTCGACTCCGCACCGTCGTCCGCGATAATTAAAACCTCGCTCGGGCCGGCAATCGAGTCGATGCCCACCACGCCGTAGACAAGTTTCTTCGCTGCCGCCACAAACTGGTTTCCTGGCCCCGTGATCTTATCGACACTCGGAACAGTCGCGGTCCCAAAGGCGAGCGCGGCGATTGCCTGTGCGCCTCCGACTCGATAGACCTCGGTGATTCCCAACTCGACCAGCGCCGCGGCTACGGCCGGGTTCTCAGAAAGAGTTCGCGGCGGCGTGGCCACCACGATGCGCGGGACTCCCGCTACCTGCGCCGGAACTACATTCATGATCACCGATGACGGATAGGCTGCCGTGCCGCCGGGCACGTACACACCGACTTTTTCAATCGGCGAGATGCGCTGACCCACCCAACTACCTGGCGTCGATTCAAGTTTCCAGGAATCTGCTATCTCCCGCTCGTGAAAGGCCCGCACCCTCCGGATCGATTCACGCAGCGCATTGACCAGCGTTGAGTCAGCCCGAGCCGCAGTTTCAGCTAAGAACTTCGCTTCAACTCTGAAATCGGCCGGGTTAAGCGATACCTGATCGAATTGTTTCGAGTAATCGATGAGCGCCGCATCACCTTGTTCGCGGACTCTGTTGATGATGGCAGCGACCTCGTTCTGAAGCTCGATGTCGAGCGCTACCTGCCGCGCGGCAACAGCTGCCAGTTTCTCGCGGCGTCGTTGCTGGTCTTGTTGTCGTATGATTTCGATCATGGTGCGACCCCGCCAACCGCCTGGCTCAACGCCTCGATGACGCGGGATACCTCTTTTACCTTGAGTTGATAACTGGCACGATTAACTATTAGCCGCGCGCTTAATTCAGCAATCTCTTCGACCGCTTCCAATCCGTTATCGCGAAGGGTCCGGCCTGTTTCCACCAGGTCAACGATGCAGTCCGCGAGACCAAGACCTGGCGCCAGCTCAACCGATCCTGAAAGCGTGATGATCTCCACCGGCTGACCGCGCGCACCAAAATAAGAAGTGGCGACTCGCGGAAACTTAGTCGCAACTCGAACTATTCGGTGGCCAAAGGGCGGCATCTCCAACGGCGCCGCGACGACAAAGCGGCAGCGCCCAATGTCCAGCGTGAGAGGCTGCAGCACATCCGGTTCGTATTCGAGCAGCACATCGCGACCGACGACGCCACAGTCGGCAACGCCACGTTCGACGTACACAGGTACGTCCATCGGCTTTACAAAGATGAAACGAAAACACCCGGTCTCATCTTCAATAGCCAGACGCCGTGAATCGTAGTCCTCACGCAATTCACAAAACTCAGCTCTCCGCAATAACTCAAGTGCAGGCTGCTCTAATCTTCCTTTGGCGATGGCAATCGTCAGTCTTGTCACGATAAGGCCTCTAAGTTGAGCTCTACGCGCTCTCCCTGAGCACGTCGCCTGATCACCTCACGCAATCTGGCCGTGACGTCTTCGTCAGCCACGATTTGCGCTTTTCGTTCCCGGCCGTCCGCGCGCGATGTGAACAGACCCATGAGCACTTCCAAATCGAGAACGAAGCCCACGGCCGGTTCAGCTTTGCCGAAGTTGGCCGTGAGATTGTCGTATCGGCCGCCGCTTCCCACACGCGCCCCGGCGCCCTCGATATAGATCTTAAACGTGAGTCCGGTGTAATAGTCGATCCTCGAAACATCTCCGAAGTCGATCTCGAAGCGATCTGTAAGTGAAAGTAGATCAATGAGTCGCCAGAGACTTTCGAGGCGATCGAGCGCTGCTTGAGAGCGCGAGTTGGTGATTACCTTGCGAGCCGCTGCGAACGTTTCCTGCTTGCCCGACAGTCGAATCAGTTTTGAGAACGCGTGCCGTTCATGCGCCGGAACATGCGGAGCCAGAAAAGATTCCAGGTCAGCCTGGTTGCGGCCATCCATGAGTTGCCGCAGCTGATTGCGAGCGCCCGGATCAAATGCCAGATTTTCCGCGATGCCATTAAAGATTTCGACATCGTTCAGCGTGATTATGTATTTGCCGTTGAGACCTAATCGGTTAAGAATCTCGCAGGCGATCGCCAACACTTCCATGTCCGCCGCGAGGGTGTTCTGGCCGATAAGTTCGCAGCCGATTTGAATCGACTCTCGGCGCCAATCCGCGTGCGACTGATGGGTGAGACGAAATACAGGCGCCGCGTAGCAAAATCTGAGCGGCCGCCGGCGATTTACAAAGAGCGTTGCTGCTGCCCGCGCGATTCCGGAAGTAACGTCGGGTCGCAGCGCGAGCAGGCGTCCATCCGTATCAGTAAATCTAAACGCGCGATGCGCTTCGGCAGGTCCCATGCCTCGTTCAAATAATGAGTAGTAGTCCACGGTGGGCGTCGCGATCTCTTCATAAGACCAGCCGTCAAAGACCGACATCGCGGTGGCCTCCACCGACCTCCGCTGCCGCAGTTCTTCACCGGCGCTGTACTGCAAACCGCTGGGGATGCTCGAGAGTGACTCAGTCATGATCAATCTATTAGGTGCACAAAAAAACCCGCCGCCAGTTCATTTGGCAGCGGGTCCTCAAAAACTTTTGTGATTAATTGCTAGTCGCTAATCTCTTCCAGCTTTCACATCACAATCGTCAGCGCGCTGCCACGATGCCAATGATGGTTGGCATGATGGTGGTGCCGATTCGCGTGATGAAGATTTAGCTGGCGCACTGTTTGAAATCGAACGGCACTTTTTATATACGAAGCGTCCCGCCGATGTCAATGGAGCACAGCCCAAGGTGGTGACCCATTTTGAACTCAGTCGGCTAGCCGCCGAAAATCTCTTCGCCCGGATTCGCTCTCGGCGCCGGGCTCGCGAAATCTTCTTCGTTACGCTCACCTGAAACCAACAACTTAGCCTGGCACGATTGCTGCACAGAAGAGTCGCGGATGTGAGAAGTGTAGTTTCACTAAGAATCAACGAGGAGGAATCCATGCACAACATTGACCGTACTAATCTGGAATCGACTTATGGAGAGTACGAAGGTGAATACTCCGGTGAGTATGGGGCCGGGGAGTTCGGACAGGAGTTCGAAGGCTTGCAGGAGTTTGAAGGCAACACCGAGTTTGAAACTTACGGCGAATACGAGGGAACGATTAGCGAAGCCGAAGAAATGGAGCTGGCTGCTGAGTTGCTATCGGTCTCGAACGAAGCCGAGTTAGAGCAATTCCTGGGAAAGCTTTTCAAGAAGGCGGGGACGTTCATTAGGTCGCCCGTTGGTCAAAAGCTCATGGGAACGATGAAAGGCCTGGCCAGGAAGGCTTTGCCGATGCTCGGCAGCGCGGTGGGCAACATGATCGTGCCCGGCCTTGGCGGTGTAATCGGAGGCAAGCTGGCTTCCGCGGCGGGCGGGATGTTTGGTCTCGAGCTCGAAGGTCTGAGTTATGAAGATCAGGAGTTCGAAGTAGCTAAGCAGATCGTTCGTTTCGGCAGCGCCGCAGCGGCTAACGCTGCCAAGGCGCCGCCTACTGCTCCGCCGCACGAAGTGCACCAATCGGCGGTGACAGCTGCCGCGCAGCAGTTTGTGCCGGGGTTGCTTCGTCGCAACGGTCCGGCGCCGTCAACGCCATCCCCGAGGTACCGGGATCACCGTTGCGCTCACAATGCGACCGGACGTTGGGTGCGACGGGGAAACGCAATCCTGCTGCTCAAGGCCTGAACCCATGTCTTCCCAGCCTATCAAATGGTTGCCGGCGGACCTGACAGCTGTGCCGGCGCTGAGTCTGGTTGAAAACGAAGCGCGCGCGCTACTGGTTAGACTCGGCAAAGTCAGGCCGTTTGCTCTCCAACAAACAATGGTGCCGGCGGCCGCGCTCCCGCCGGCGGTGCTCAGCATGATCGATGGGTACCTGATACGCGGCCGGCGCAAGGTCAATCAGATGGTCGTTGGGTTCGTTCGTTGGCTACGCAGTCCAGCCGGTCTGTCGGCGTCGCCGGAAGCCGCGCAGAGACGTTTCAGCATGTTGCGCATGCGCTTTAACGTCACGCTTTCGCAACTGGATATTTTCGCTGCCGTACTGACGCAACGCAGCGAGCAGGAAACCGGAATCTGGTTGGCCGGGCTGGATATCGTGGCCGCTGACGCTCTATCGCTGAGCCGTAATTACTACAGCTTGCCCGGACTGATCTGTTATCTGGATCGAAGTCATGGGGCCGCGATCCGCCGGGCGCGGACGCGTTTGCCGGGAGGCGGTGACAATCCGGTTGCCATCATTCGCATGCCTCGTGAACGCATGATCGGCAGCGGCATCGCTTCCTCTCTGGTGCACGAAGTCGGACATCAGGCCGCGGCTTTGCTCGATCTGATCGAATCGATTCGGCCAACGCTGCGCGGGTTACAGCGTAACGGTGGCCCAGAGACTACAGCATGGGGATATTGGGATCGCTGCATCTCGGAAATACTCGCCGACTTTTGGTCGGTCGCCAGGCTGGGCATCACCTCGACGCTGGGTCTAATGGGAGTTGTGTCACTGCCCCGTTATTTTGTTTTCCGGCTGAACCTCGACGATCCGCATCCGCTCCCCTGGATACGCGTTCGATTGAGTTGCGCGATGGGACGCGAGCTGTTTCCCCATGCGCAGTGGGACGAGTTGGAAAGAATTTGGCTGTCTTACTATCCACCCACGGATCTCGACAGCGGCAAGCGCGAGACTATCGGCTTGTTGGAAAAGACTATGCCGGGCTTGGCGACGCTGATCGCTCATCACCGGCCCAAGGCGCTCAAAGGCGCCTCGTTGAAGGAAGCCCTGGAAACCGATCAACGGCAACCAATCCGCCTGAGCCGGTTGTTCAAATCCTGGCAGGCGTCGCCGGCCCGCATGTTCGAAGCGTCCCCGACGTTGGTCTTTGCCGTTATCGGCCAAGCCCGCGCTGAGAAGCTAATTAGTCCGGAAGCAGAGGGCCTGATCTTTTCCAGGATGCTGAATCACTGGGCATTACGGGACACGCTCGACACCAGAGTTAATTGCGCCAAACCGGCGCTAATCCGTTCTTCCGATCCGTCATTATTTTTCGATACAAATTAAGGAGGCAACATGCCACAAAAAGATAAATCAGGCCAACCGCAAGCTCCTGAACCGCGATCCAAAGCCGCCCTGGCGCCATTCGTCACTGATTCAACCGGCGACCCTACGCCACCGCTTGGCAATCCCGGAAACCCACTTCAGGTGGGCGGAAGGATGTCGATGTCGTTGACTCGCGCTGAAGTGACCATCACCGACGATGCGGCCCTCTGGTCGGCGATTCGCAATCGCACGGACGCAATCCGCGGCGACAAATATGATGACTTCATCACCCGAGTGCTTTGTGGCACAGGCGATACTGGCCAGCCGGTTTGTAATCCAGGCGTGGATTCGAGTCCCGGACAGTACACAAGATCACACCGCGATCTCGGAGCCCCGGTGGAAGCGGGACGAACTGAACTCGCCTCAGGAGCCGGGTATGGCGTCGATGCCTACAATCTACTGAAGCTGGCTACGCAGGCATTTCTGTTCCTTGAAGCAGGCGTGGTTATCCAACGGCCGCGAAACTCAGTCGGCGGCGAAAGTGCCGGCGTGGGCTCGGATCTTGTTGACGGAGAGCAATCGCGCCGGAGTGAGGAGATCAACTTCCAGAGTCTTAAAGATGACCTGACGGCCTATCTGGCCAAGACCAATGGAGGACTCCCGTATCTTGATCGAATTCTGCGCGCGTTGACGAGTAGCAAACTCACCGAGTCGCCGTTTTGCGAAGGAGTGCTCAAATACCGGTTCACTTGTCCCAGTATGCTTGAACTGATTTGGTCCTACTGGCACGAGGAGGGAATGCTGGTACAGACCATGAACGCCATCTGCATGCGTTTTCAGAACCGGCGGGGACCCTTCGAACGCGATCCGTTGGCCAACCTCGAAATTGATCCGCTGCGGCCCCTGAACAATCTACTCTGGGGCTACATCCAGGACGAATACAACCGCCTGACCGTGCCGCGCCGAGCTTATGAATACGATCACCATTATGGATTGAAGATCGTGGGCAAGGCCGTCCCGGAGCTGCGGTCGGCTGATAGCCGCTCGAAATTTATCGAGGCCTTCCACAATCTACTCTATCGCGCCGCCAGTTTTTATCGCGAGGACGCGGACACCACCGTGATTGCGGATGGCTTCTCGCTCTTGAGTTCGCTGCGGGAAGTACATTTGCTGTTGGCCGAAGGAGCTCACAATCAGTTTGGCGATCTGCCCTGGACCTCGCGGGCTGAGATGATGATGATGCAATGGCTGCTCGGCCGGCCGGAGATGCGTGAATTCCTGCGTGGGCGCGCCATGGTCCCATATGCTGAAAAATGGATGGGCCAGGTGGACACGATGAAGAAGCTGCAAGGCTGGACCGACACCTCGATCACGCACTTCCGCAATCTGGCCGTTTATGGAGAGAAGATTCTCCTGTCGATTCGCTATGGCGACTGGAGCGAGATCGACGATCAGGCCAATGCCAAAACCTGGGCACGCTCTTTTAGGCCGGAACTTCAAGGCTACATGCACGGCTATATGTCTGCTACCGGAGTCGACTTGTCAGAGGACATCGTTGACACCCGCAACGCGCCGGCACGTTATGCCCAACCTTCTTCGCTTTTGGAACAAAGGGTCATGGCCCAGGACCCGGGAGCGGAACTTCAGCCCATGCCAGTCGGCAGAACACTAACGCCGCGAGTGGCCGGCTTTGGAGCCTTACCGTCGGCCCGCCGTCGCGCGCTCAATCCAGCCCGCAAGGAATGAGCCTGGTTTCAACCGCGTCGTGTGACAGCGCCGTCTGTTAGCGCAGGCAGCGCTGCCGCACTCAGCTAACCGAAGTTGGTCCACACACCCGGTCGAATCCGGAACTTTCGGAAAAATGCGAGGCAAGCAATGAAACAAGAATTCGAATTCGAAACGCTCGGTGAGCAACTCGAAGCCGAGGCCGAAGCGGAAGTCCGCCGCAGTTCAAGAACGCCAACACCATACAGAACAAACGCTCGACCATATGGCCCCGCACGGCGTCCGCTTCCGCCGCGAAATCTCATCATGCGCCAGCCGGTTCCGGGACGGCGGCCACCCCATAGACCATGGACTCCAGCCCGGCGGCCGACGGCGTCCTGGGCCGGCTCCGGCTCATGGAATCCACGGCCGTCAGAGTGCCACGAACAAATTCGTTGGGTGCAGAGTTCCCTGAATCGGATTTTCAACCTGGATCTTCCGGTAGATGGCGTGATGAGTGCTGAGGCACGCCGCGCTTTGCGCGGCTTTCAACGTCAGCGTGGGTTACCGGTCACTGGCCTCGTTGGTCCCGATACTCAACACGCCTTGCTCGGAGCGACCAGACCAGGACCAGCCCGACAGCATTGGGCGGTCCAGGGGAACGGCGACAGCGCTGCCGGCACAGGGAATGATCAGCAAGACTCATCTGACGCGGACGCTCGTGAGCTCTTGTCACAATTTGGATTACCTTTGGACGAGTTCGGTCTGCAATCAGAATTCGAGAATTGGCAAAGCGGGATGACTGCGGCTCCGCGAATCATCGACCTCACGGCCCAGGCAGTCAAGAGCCAACGCAAACGAATGCGCGATCCGAAGACGGTCAACACCCTCGTGCTGCACCAGATGGCTTGTTGTTTCAAGGTTAAGGATCCGCTCAAACGATTTCTCAATCACTTTGCGCCACACTTCGCGATTATGGCCGACGGCCAAATTCTGCAGTTGCATCCGACCGCGGCGATGACATGGGCTTCGAACGGCTTCAATGGGAACAGCGTAGCGGTAGAGTTTGCCGGCAACTTTCCCAACACCAGCGGCAAGTGGTGGCTCGACCAGAAGGAATTAAAGAAGCTGACTCCGGCGCAGGCGAAGGCCTATCGTCAGGCGAACCAGAATCAGGTGACGCCGCAACAGATCGAGGCCGGACGTTACCTGGTGCAGCATCTGATCAGCACGATGGGTCTGAAGCGAATCGTGGCCCACCGCCAATCGAGCAACATGCGGGAGAACGATCCCGGTCCCGACATCTGGTACCACGTCGGTCAGTGGGCCATCGATAACCTGGGTCTGACTGATGGTGGACCGGGCTATAAGATCGACAGCGGAAACCCCATCCCCAACGTGTGGCGCAGCTGGGGCAAAGCGACTAAGAGTGAGTTGGAGTATGAAGGTGGACCGATCGAGGCTGCCGGCCTGGGGTTGGCGATTTTCCAGACGGGTCAGGGCATTCTGGAGAGCGGCGATCTATCAGTACAGGCAGACTCTGCCAATTACGTACATCAGAACACACCCGTCAATCTTCCGTTTTCCAGTCGCAGTATAGAGTTCGAGATTTCCGCCCACCACCCCAGACTCTTTATCGACACGCAGCGATTCTACTTTCGCCTCTCCTTCGAATTTAACCGCTACGACCTGCGGAACGTAGCGATCACGGTACTCAGGGATAAATCAAGCAGTTTGCATTCGTCGACCTTCGAGATCTATTTCAAGGCTTCTGCACACAGTCTGCCAAATGCCCCGGTTGCCAGCATTGCTTACAGCATAACCAATGGCCGTTGGGATCCTGTCGGCCTCGGTGACGTGTCGTTCTCGGCAACGCCGTTTTTATTCGTCGTGAGTGCCGATGGCGGAGTCCAAGCCAAACAGATTGACTCTGAGAGAAATTGGGTGCAGTTGCAAGGCTTCGTGCCCGGCACGGATCGGATTATCCAGCCGAGGGTACCGATAGCCTCCGGTGGGTCAAACGAACCATCAGGCGGAGCCGCGCCCGTTCTGCGTCTGTGGTCGCCGAACTCGGCGGCCGTTAGCAACCTTCAAATCCGTTTGAACCGTTGGCTGGCGTCGCAGGGACGACAGCTGCTGGAAGTTGATGGCGCCTTCGGCCCGGTAACGAAGAGGGCGGTGATCGCCTTCCAACAAGCCGAGCGGCTCACACCACTGGACGGCGTAGTCGGCCCCATCACTTGGGGACGCCTGGTGAAGAGCTGGTGATCGCGCGCGTTGGAACATGCCGGCAACGGATCGCAAATAGCGAGTTGAGGCGAAATGAGATGAAACACACGACGGTGCGTGATCGGCCATGATTATTGATTGCCACTGCCATGCCGGAAAAGGCGATGGGTTGACTGGTCCGTGGGATACCAACGCGCCTCTTGAAAAATATCTGCGACGGGCCGCCAGGGCCGGGATTAATCGCACCGTGTTGTTCGCCGCTTTTCATTCCGACTACACGATTGCTAATCGCGAAGTCGCCCGCATCGTCAACAGCCGGTCGGATCGTTTCTACGGATTCGCTTTTATTAATCCGCAACGCGACCGCAGCCGCGTGAGAGCCATGGTCGAAGAGGCCGTCACGCGTTATGGTTTCGTGGGCATCAAAGTTCATCGACACGACGCGCCCATCACGCGCGGAGTCTGCGACAGCGCGCGGGCCTTCGCGCTCCCGGTGATTTACGACGTGGTCGGGGCAGTCTCCGTAGTGGAGTTACTAGCCGAAGAGTATCCGGACGTGACGTTCATCATTCCTCACCTGGGAAGTTTTGCGGACGATTGGCGCGCGCAACTGGCTCTGATTGATCATTTGGTGCGCCATCCGAACATTTATGCCGACACTTCGGGTGTGCGACGGTTTGATCTCCTTGAGCAGGCTGTGCAACGGGCGGGCGCGAAGAAGATTCTCTTTGGCAGCGACGGACCGTGGCTGCATCCGGCCGTTGAGCTGGCAAAGATAAAGGCCTTGAATTTGTCATCCGAGGACGAACGCCTGATATTGGGAGAGAATTTCCTCCGATTGATTTCGCGCGCACGGGCCGCGCCCCACCCTCGTATGCTTAGATCATTCAAACGCCTGGAAACAGAACGTTCGTGATGGAGAATGAGAACGATCCGCCGACGTTTGCCTTCAGCGAACCGAGACTCCGCCGTTACCGTTCGGGCGACGAGCAGCCCGGCGCATTTGCAGAGCGCGATCGGTCACTCCCAGTCTTGCGGCCGCGATCTGTAAATTGCCTTGCGCTTCTTCGATCACAATTCTTTCGGCCAGGGCTCCGGCAGTCCGCTCAATGTCTTTGAGGCCCACTCCGGATGCGAGAGCTGCGCGGACAGCGCTTTCCAGCGTTTGTTCACTCCAGGCGTCAAGATTTTCTTCGCCGCGCGGTCTTTCGTTTTCGGGAATGTCGCCGGCAGTAATGGCTCCCGGCCCGACGTGATGCTGCACTACTCGAGTGACGAGTTGTTTTAGATCGCGCACGTTGCCCGGATAGTCGCGAGCCAGAAAATATTGCCGCACCGGCTCGTCCAATTCGGGTGGGTTGTCCGGCCGAAGTTGCTCGATGAAGTGCTTGGCGAGCACGAGGATGTCTTCACGCCGTTCGGACAACGGCGGCAAGTGACAAGTCCAACTTGCGATTCTGTAATACAAGTCGCGACGAAAGCGATTTTGTGATTGTTCTTTGATCAAGTCGCAGTTAGTGGCGCATACGAGACGAAAATTCGTCTTATGCCAGGAATTGCCGCCAACGCGCTTATAAGTACGTTCCTGAACCACTCGCAGCAACTCGGCCTGGAGGTTGAGCGGCAACTCTCCGACCTCATCGAGAAAAAGCGTACCACCATCGGCTAGAGCAAAAGCACCTTTACGTTCTGCGACCGCGCCTGTGAAAGCACCGCGTTCATGCCCGAAAAACTCGCTGCCCGAGA
>Ga0207686_10000385_pt1 | contig 30790 bp, 23 predicted proteins | sample KBSM24metaG_FD_184396 | JGI IMG/M metagenome (GOLD analysis project Ga0207686, IMG submission 184396) | Miscanthus rhizosphere microbial communities from Kellogg Biological Station, Michigan, USA - KBS M2-4 metaG (SPAdes) (version 2) | ecosystem: Host-associated > Plants > Roots > Rhizosphere >...
CCCGAGTCGGTCCCGTGCGGCTGGCGCCGTTTCGCCTTCCGCAGCTACATCGCCCTGCAGAAGGTCGACACCGGGTTGCTGGAGCCCCACCTCCCGGCCGAGCTCTTCTACAACCTGCTCGTCTCCGCCCGCAAGCCGGCCTGACCGCGCGCCGCCCCCTGGGCGGCTACTTGAACTTGAAGCTGGTCAGGTCGTCCCCGAAGGTCGGGTTGTAGACGACCGCGTCGAGGTCGATCGCGCTGGAGACGAAGGTCGAGGCGGTGTAGTTGCCGTACGGGACGATCGGTGCCAGCTCCATGATTTCGCGGTCGAGCTGGGCGTATTCGCGTTCCTGGCGAGCCCCCAAGCGCTCGCGAGCGAGCCGCGTGATCTTCGCGTTGAGGCGGGGCACGTCGGTGTGGGAGTAATTCGTGTTGCCCGTCGCCTTGATGCTTTCGCCGGCGAACAGCGGCTGCACGAAGTCGTTCGGGTGGGGATGGTCCGCGAACCAGTCCATCCAGCCGGTGTCCAGTTCCGGGGTGCTCTGGTTGCCGATCAGCGTGAAGTAGTTTGCAGCGTTGACTTCTTTCAGCCTTGCCTGGAAGCCGAGTTCGTCCAGTACAGCCTGGTAGTACTGCGCAGCTTCGTTGTTGGGAGTTTCGTCGTTGGCCCAGACCGTGACGTCGCGATCAGCCGGATCGACGGCGGCGATCAGGCGCTTCGCCTTCGCCATGTCATGTGGGTAGAGGTCGTAGGCGCGATGGCCCGGTATGCCCGGCGGCAGAATCTCGTGCGCGGCCGCCAACGAACCGGCGTAGATCCGTTCGAGGGCGGCGGGGTCGACGGCGTAGTTGACCGCCCGGCGCACCCGCAGGTCATCGAAGGGCGGCCGCTCCGTGTTCATCCAAAAGAAGTAGGTGCTGATCGTGTGCTCGACCCGGAACTGGGTTCCGTCGTACTTCTCCTTGACCTTTGCGTAGAGGTCGGCCGGGGGATTGGATTGGGTCCAGTCGGCTTCGCCGTTTTCGATTTCGTGGGTGCGGGTGACGCCGTTGCGGACGACCTTGACGTCGATCGCGGCGACGTGACCGGCCGGGACCTCAGGGATCAGCCTGCCGTTTCGCCGCGCCCATTCGGGGTTGCGGCGATAGGACCAGCTGCGCCCGACCTTGGTCGAAACGATCTCGTAGGGGCCGCTGGCTGGCGGCGGCGAAGCGGTCTGGTCCTGGGCCGAAGTGCCCGCCGGCAGCACTGCCGCGTTGATCATCGCCAGGGCGTTGGCGAAACTGCCGCGCGGTTCGGTGAGGTGGATGACGATCTTGCCGGTCGCGTCGTCGACGTCGATTCCGGCGATGCCGCCGGCCTTGGTGCGAGCGAACCGTTCGGCGCCGACAATCACCGTGAAGAAAGGGCTTGCCGGCGAGTTGACACGGAAGAGCCGTTCGATCGAGGCCGGGAAATCGGAGGCCCGGATCGGCGCACCGTCGGAGTAGCGGAGGCCCCTGCGGAGGGTGAAGGTGTACGTCCTGCCGCCGTCGCTGACCTTCGGCAGGCTCTCCACCAGGGCGGGAACCAACTCGCTCCCGGCGTCGCCGTTGGCATGCGCGTAGGTGAGAAGCGGCAGGTAAGTGTCGTACATCGCCGTCCAGCCTTCCGCCGAGTAGGACAGCTGCGGATCCAGGTAGTCGGGGAAGGAGGAGTAGGTTGCGCGCAGGGTCCCGGCCTGGACACCACCCGAGCGGCCGCAGCCGCCGATCCCGAGCGACATCACCGCGATCAGCCCAGACAGGGCAAGTACAGCGCTCAAGCGGCTCACCCGAACAACTTAATCAGCCGAAGCGCGCTCGGAACAACTTCACCTTAGAGTCGATGCCCTTGAGACGACGCTCGCCGATGTAGGAATAGGCAAACTCCTCCCCTGCCGCCTCGCGGGTGGCGGCGTCGAGCAGGACACTGCCAGGACGGGCGACACCGGTGATGCGGCTGGCGAGGTTGACCCAGCGCCCGTAGAAGTCGCCCGACTGCGGCAGCGTCGCCCCGGTCGAGAGACCCGCCCGCAGCCAGGGGAACTCCTCCCCTTCCACCTCGGCGGCGTCGATCAGGTTGAGCGCCGCGACGACCAGCGGCTCGGCCTCGGCGGCGACGAACATCACCGCGTCGCCGATCGTCTTCACCAGCCGCACCGGCGGCTCGGCGACGCTGCTCGCCATCTCCTCGAGGCGGCCAGCGACAAGGCCCAGCTCCTCCGGCGGGATCTCCTCGCCGAGCCGCGTGAACTCGACCAGGTCGGCGAAGCAGACCGTCAGATCGACGGTGCCGCCGATCTCCCCGGCGGCAAGGTCGGCGGTGCCGATCACGTCGCGACGGATCTGCTCGAGCATGTTCGCCTGCAGGGCGTGGACGACCGTGGGGCCGACCAGGGGCATCATGTGCTCGGCCGCGGCGGCGAAGCGGCGGGCGACGTCGCGCTCACTGTCGCCGGGCTGGGTGAGGGTGCGGATCACCAGCTCGCGGTTGGCCTCGGCGATCCGCGACGTGCCCATCCCGATCGTCCGCGCCACCTGCAGCATCCCCTCCTCGGGCAGGCCGGCATCGAGAAAGGCTTTCATCCGCCGCGCCGCTTCCAGATCGGCCTCAGTTCCGCGCGGCTCGTCGGGGTCGGCGTAGGGGACGCCAAGGGCGGCGCTGAAGCGGCGCAGCTGTTCGAGGCCGATGCCAACGATCTCGGCCACTTCGCGGGCCGTGTAGCGGCGGCCGTCGCCGGCCAGCGCCCGCTCGACCGGCAGCAGGGCGAGGCGGCCGGCGGCGACTGCGTCGCGCAGCTCCGCTAGCGGCACCCCATCGGCCTCCAGCTCCCGCAGCAGCGTCAGGCGGGCCTCGCGGGCTTCGCCGTCGAGGTCGTCAAGCAGGCCCTCGGCCGCGAAGTCGATCATGCCGTCGCCACCGCGCCGCCGCGGCGGGGGTCGCCGCCGCCGCTCAGCGCACCCGTCTCTCGATCGCGCGCCACTGCCTGCACGCCGCCGAAGAATAGGTTGATCTGCGGCCGCCTGGCGAGCGGGATGCCCCGCTCCTCCAATCGTGCCAGCGCCGCCGCATCAATCCCGGGCTCAGCCTGCAGGAGGCCGGACTCGAAATGGAGCCGCGGCGCCTCGATCGCGGCGGCGACCGGCATCGCCTGCTCGACCGCCCGCACCACCGTCTGCAGGATCGCCGAGCGGATCCGGTTGGAGCCGGCGCTGCCGACGCCGAGCTCGACCTCGCCGTCGCGCAGGACCACCGTCGGCGCCATCATCGAAGGGACCCGACGGCCCGGCGCGATGCGGTGAAACCCGAGCGGGTTGAGGTCCTCCTCGCCGAGCATGTTGTTGAGGATCATCCCGGTACCGGGGACGAGCACCCCAGAGCCGGAGCCATTCGAGCAGGTCACGTTGGCGCAGACGCCGTCCGCGTCGAGCACGGAGATGTGGGTGGTCGAGCCGAGCAGCGCCGTGGCGGCGAGGTCGAGGCCGGTCGGGTCGAGGAAGCTCGCCTCCATCCCCTCCTCGTAGAGCGCCTCGGCGAACTCCATCCCGCGCAGCCGGTTGGTCGCGTCCATTGCCGCGACCAACTGCTCGGGGCCGCTGCGCTCGCCCATCCGCTCCAGCAGGCCGAGTGCGTAGGCGATCAGGATCCCGCCCGAGGAGGGCGGCGGGTTGGTCAGCACCTCGGTGCCGCGGAACGGCGCCCGGATCGGCCGGCGCTCGATCGGCGCGTAGCCAGCGAGGTCCTCGGGCCCAAGAGTGCCGCCACCCTCGACCACGAACTCGCTCAGCGCCGCCGCCACCTCGCCACGGTAGAACGGCTCCGCCCCCTCGGTGGCGAACCGTTCCAGGGCCTCGGCAAGCTCCGGGAAACGGAAGGAGTCGCCCTCGCGGAGCCGGCTGCCGCTGGGCGCGTAGAGCTCGCGCGTCCCCGGCAACCGCTCGTGGATCGGGGCGAGGATCTCGAGGATGTAGGCCTGCTGGCGGTTGACGGGCGCGCCCTCGCGGGCAAGGCGGACGCCGGCGCCGACCAGATCTGCGAGCGCCACCGAGCCGAAGCGCTCGAGCACGTGGACGAGCCCGGCGGCAGTGCCCGGCACCCCGCAGGAGGCGGGCCCGACGTAGAACGTCTGCTCGATCTCGGCGTCGAAGTGGACCGGGACCGCGACCAGCTCAGCCTTGCGCTCGATCCCGTCGCGGCCGGGAGCGGCGACGAAGAAGTCGATCAGGGTCGTCTCGCCGCCGCCGTGAACCATCATGTAGCCGCCGGCACCGAAGCCCGTCAGCGGGCTCTCAACCGCGAAGGAGGCAAGTACGGCGGCGACCGCGGCGTCGACGGCGTTGCCGCCCTCGCGCAGGATCGCGGCGCCAGCCTCGGCGGTGAGCGGATGACCGGCGGCGACTACCCCCCGCAACGGGGCGTCCTCGCTAGCCGGGAAGGAACTCGGGGACGTCGATACCGAGCTCGCCGCTCTGGCGCTGCGGCGGCCGGCCGCGACCCATGTCTTTGGTGCGGCGGATCGTCGGCTCGGCGCTGCGGCGCGGCGGCGACGGGCGGCCGTCGAAGCGGGTCGCGACGACGGTCACCCAGACCTGGTCGGAAAGCTCGTCGTCGACGTTGGCACCGAAGATGATGTTGGCGTCGGGGTGGGCGGCCTCACCGACCACCTTGGCCGCCTCACTGACCTCGACCAGCGAGAGGTCGGAGCCGCCGGTGATCGAGAGCAGGATCGAGCGGGCGCCCTCCATCGAGGTCTCCAGCAACGGCGAGGAAATTGCTTTTTCGGCGGCCTCCATGGCGCGGGTCTCGCCGTGGGCCATGCCGATGCCGAGCAGGGCGCGGCCAGCGTCGGCCATGATCGTGCGCACGTCGGCGAAGTCGAGGTTGATGACGGCAGGAAGCGTGACCAGATCGGAGATGCCCTGGACGCCTTGCCGCAGCACGTCGTCGGCAACCTGGAAGGCCTCGACCATCGAGGTCTGTTGGTCGAGCACCTCGAGCAGACGGTCGTTGGGGACGACAATCAGGGTGTCGACCTCGGCGGCGAGGTCCTCGATGCCTTTTGCGGCCTGATTGCCGCGGCGGCTGCCCTCGAAGCTGAACGGCTTGGTGACGATCCCGACCGTGAGCGCGCCGACCTCGCGGGCGAGGCGGGCGACCACCGGGGCGGCGCCACTGCCGGTGCCACCGCCGGCGCCAGCGGCGACGAAGACCATGTCGGAGCCCTTCAGCAGTCGCTTGATCTTGTCCTGCTCCTCGAAGGCGGAGCGGTGGCCGACCTCGGGGTCGGCGCCGGCGCCGAGGCCCCGCGTTTGCTCGTCGCCGATGTGGACGGTGACGTCGGCGACGCACAGCTGCAGCGACTGCAGGTCGGTATTAACGGCCATGAACTCGATGCCGGGGATCCGCGCGTCGACCATCCGATTGACGGCGTTAACGCCGGCACCGCCAACGCCGACGACCTTGATCACCGGCTGGTGGGGCTCGCCGCTGCCGGGCGGCTCGTAGGCAGGCTCCTCGCGCCCATAGCGCGGGTTCTCGACGACCGGGGCGATTTCGCGGCGCTCGCGGGGCGCCTCGCGGCGCTGCGGCTCCTCGGAGAAGACCCTCTTGAGGCGCTCAGGCGCGGACTCACTGGAAGAGGGGACGTCAGAGACCTCCTCACTCACCTGGTCGTACGGAGCAGGCTGCCCCGACGAAGACGCATCTGCCGCGGGTGGCGTGGATGAGGGGCTCTCCCGCAGAGCGGGAGAGACATCATCGGCGACAGGACCCGCGGCCTGATCGCCTTCTTCCCGCGCTTTCTTCTCCGCAGGGTCCTCGCGCCCGTAGCGGGGCGCCTCAGGCGGATCCGCGGGCGCGTCCTCGGAGGTGGAGCGGAAGAGGTCCGACAGTGGCCCCTCGCGCATGCTCGCCCTCTTACTCCGCCGACTCATTGGCCAGAACCTCCTTCGCCAGCTCCCGGTAATAGTTCGCGGCGTTGCTCTCCGGATCGTACTTGAGCACGGAGGACCCCTTCACGGGCGCCTCGGCGAATTTGATCGCTTTGCGAATGCGGGAACGGAAGACGAGGTCACCGAAGTTCTCTTCGAGGATTTCCACCGCCTCCTTGGCGTGAACGGTCCGCGTGTCCAGCATCGTCGGCAGGATGCCCTCGATCTTGACGTCAGGGTTGAGGTTCTCCTGGATCATCCGCAGCGTGTTCTGGAGCTGGACGAGCCCGCGCATCGAGAGATACTCGCACTGCACCGGGACGATCACTTTGTTCGCCGCAGTGAGTGCGTTGATCGTCAGCAACCCAAGGCTGGGCGGCGTGTCGATGCAGACGAAGTCGTAGTCGCCCGCGACTTCTTTGAGCGCTTTTTCCAGCGAGCGCTCGCGACCGATCTTCGTACTCATCGCGATCTCCGCCCCGGCCAGGTCGATCGAGGCGACGGCGATGTCGATCTCGCGCTTGACGATGATCTCGCTGAGCGGCATGTCGTGGACGAGCACGTCGTAGAGGCTCTTCTCGACCTTGTCGGGGTCGATCCCCTGGCTCATCGTCAGGTTGCCCTGCGGGTCGAGGTCGACGCACAGCACCCGGTACCCCTCCTCGGCAAAGGAGACCGCCAGGTTCAGCGTCGTCGTCGTCTTCGCCACCCCGCCCTTCTGGTTGGCGAAGGCGATCACGTCCGCATGCTTGACCGGCACCTCCGAGGCGGCCTCCTCCTCTTCACGCCGCCCACGGATCACGTCTTGCCGCGACGGGCCGAGCAAATCAATCGCCCGCATCCGCGCCGGCCCACCCTCGTCCGCGTCATCGACAGTCTCAGTAGCCGGGGCGACGGGAGCCGGGGCAGCAGCCACTGGCGCGGGAACCGAGGGGGCCGGGGACCCTGCCTCGCCGGAGGGCTCGGCGGAATGCGCCTCAGACGCTTCTGCCGGGGGTGGCGCCGATGAAGGGCTCTCCCGCAGAGCGGGAGCGACTTCATCGGCGACAGGACCCGCGGCGCTAGCGCCTGGTCCCTCTCCCTCCGACCGCTCTGGAACCATCCGCTCCATCTGGCGGAGCTCCTCCTCGATCGGATGATTCGTCTCCTCAACTGGAGCGGGCGCGTGCTTCTTACGGCTTAGAAATCCCATGACGCGGATATTCGTATGGGGCCCGGCTTTTCCTGCCGCGGCCCGAAATTGCTAGGAATCCCCCAATCCCCGACCTCCTCGACAAGCGGCTGGTCTTCGTCACCGGCAAGGGCGGAGTCGGCAAGACGACCGTGGCGGTGGCGCTCGGACTGCGTGCCGCCAGCGAAGGCAAGCGCACGATCGTCTGCGAGGTCGCCTCGCAGGAGAACGCCTCGCGGATGTTCGACCACGCCGAGGTCGGCTTCCACGAGGTCGAGATGGAGGAGAACCTCTGGTCGATCTCGATCGACCCCGACGAGTCGATGCGCGAGTACGTGCTGCTGCAGCTGAAGGTGCGGGCGATGCGGGACATGCTCTTCCGCAGCCGCATCTTCAACTACCTGGCTGCGGCCACGCCGGGGCTGAAGGAGCTGGTCACGATCGGCAAGATCTGGGAGCTCGCCCAGCTCGACCGCAAGGTCAAGCAGGGGCGCAAATACGACCTGGTGATCGTCGACGCGCCGGCGACCGGACACGGGATCGGCTTTTTGCAGACGCCCCGCACCTTCGCCGCGATCGCCCGGGTCGGCCCGATCCACAGCCAGGCTCAAACCCTCGACCGCTTCATCACCGACCACGAGCACACCGGCACGGCGATCGTCTCGCTGCCGGAGGAGATGCCGGTTAACGAGTCGGCCGCCCTGGAGAAGGAGCTGCGCGACGAGGTCGGCGTCTCGGTCGACCGCGTCTACCTCAACGGCCTCTACCCGGAGCGCTTCTCGAAAGCCGAGGGCGAGCGGCTGCGCGAGCTCGCCGACGGCGAGAACGGCGCCCTGCGGGCGGCAGCGCGGGCGGCGATCTCCGAGCAGCAGCGGGCGCGCTCGCAGCGGGCGCAGCTGGCACGGCTGCGGCGGCGCATCGAGGCCCCGGTCAAAACCCTCCCATTCCTCTTCGAGCCGGACCTTGGCCCCGAGGCGGCCCGACGGCTCTCACGGAGGCTGGGCTGATGCCGGCGCTAGGTGAGGTCCTCGAGGGCAAAGACGTCTGCATCTGCGCCGGCTCCGGCGGGGTCGGCAAGACCACCACCTCGGCCTCGATCGCCGCCGGTATGGCGGCCCGCGGCCTCAAGGTCTGTGTACTGACGATCGACCCCGCGAAGCGGCTCGCCGACTCGCTCGGCCTTAAGGAGCTCGACAACACCGCCCGTCGCGTCGACCCAAAGCTGTTCGAGAAGCAGGGGATCGAAATCAAGGGCGAGCTCTGGGCGATGATGCTCGACGCCAAGGCGACCTTCGACGAGCTGATCGCCCGCCAGGCGCCCGACGAGGAGTCGCGCGACCGTGTTCTCAATAACCGGATCTACCAGCAGATCTCCAACGCCCTCGCCGGTTCGCAGGAGTACATGGCGATGGAGAAGCTGTTCGAGCTGCAGACCGAAGGCGAATACGACCTGCTCGTCCTCGACACGCCGCCGACCCGCAACGCGCTCGACTTCCTCGACGCTCCGAAACGGCTCACCCAGTTCATCGAAGGGCGCTCACTGAGGGTCTTCATGAAGCCGACCGGACTGGCGGCGCGGGTGGCCGGGCGCGGGGCCTCGGTGGCGCTGAGCGTCTTCAAGCGGATCGTCGGCTTCGACCTGCTCGCCGATCTGGCCGAGTTCTTCAACGCCTTCAGCGGCATGGTCGACGGCTTCCAGGCACGCGCCAAGCGGGTCAACAAGCTGCTCGCCGAACCGACCACCTGCTTCCTGGTCGTCTGCGGCCCACAAGGCGAGCCGATCGACGAGGCCGTCTACTTCCATCGCAAACTGGTCGAGGCGAAGCTGCCTTTCGGCGGCGTGATCGTCAACAAGGTCCACTACCCGGCCGAGGACCTGCGCGGCGATGGCGGGGACCTACCAGCGGCGCTGGCCGAGAAACTCGGCGACGACGAGGACTTGGCGCGGCGGGTCGCCGCCAACTTCTCCGACTACCAGGCGCTTGCCGAGCGCGACGCCCGCAACATCGAGCGGCTCGCCAAGGAGCTGCGCGCCCAGGGCGTAATCCGCGTCCCCTACCTCGACGAGGACGTCCACGACCTCGCCGGCCTGGCCGAGATCAACCGCTACCTGTTCGCGACGGGCGAGGAGCGGATCGCGATGGCCGCCGGGAGGGCTTAGCTAACCGGCGTTGCGGTTGTACTCGAACTCGAGGTGGGATACCTCCCAGTTCGAGTCTGGGACCGGGAAGAGGTGACGGACACGGGGCGTGTCGATCCGCTCGCGATGCTGGACGTCGCGGGTCGCGTCGGCGGGCCACTCGAGTGACTCGCCGCGGCGCGCGTCGGAGATCTCATCCAGCCAGGGCGTGGCCGTGATCCTGATCTCGTCGTCGGCCGGGATCGGCTCCATGATCCGGGTCTCCTGCTCCATGTGCTCCTCCTCAATTGGATCGTCGATGGGCAGTTGAAGTTCGGCGGAGATCGCGATCTCCTCGTGCGGGGGACCGACCACCTCGAAGCGGCGCGGCTCGGGGGCCTCGGCCTCGACGGCTGGCTCCTCGGCGACCTCCGCGGTCGGCTCCGGAATCTCGGTCGGCTCCGGCAAGTCGCCAACCGAGACGGTGATCTCGGCGTCGCCCTCGGCCAGTCCGTTGGCGATTAGGGTCTCGTCGGCGGTGGCGCTGAGGTCGTCGCCGAGCTCGCCGAGGGCGGCCTGTAACAGCAGGCCGCGGACGGCCTCCTCGGCCCAGCGGGCAGTCTCCCCCGCTCCCTCTACCGGACGGCCGTTCATTAGGTTGCGCTCCAGCTCGAGGACGTCCTCCATCCGCTCGCGGGCGCCGATCCGGTCCAGCGATTCGTCGGCAATCAGCGCCGCGGCGCGCATCGGCAGCGAGGCGCCAACCGGGCCGTGGCCCTCGAGCACCGCGCGCAGCGCCAGCAGGTGATCGCTGAGTCCGTCGAGGGCGCTCTCACGCTCGCAGCCCATCTCGAAACGGCCGACCGCCCAGGTCAGGGCGCGGTCGGGGTCTGGACGGGCCTCCAAAGTTTTCGCCAGCTCCGCCAGCTCATCGGCCTCCGGCTCGCTGAGCCGGTAGCCGCCAGCGCGGGTTGCCGGGGCGCCAGTGGCGACGCGACTCCAGCAGCCTTCACCGGTGGGGGCGAAGGCGTAAGGCCCGAGGCCGATGCCGCCGCTCTTGTAGAGGCGCATGACGCTGATCAACTCGTGCAGCTGCTGCAGGGCCGCCTCGGCGCCCTCGCCGGGCTCCTGCTCGGCAACCGCCAGATACTGCGGCTCCCAGGCGGCGCGGCCCATGCCCTCGCTGCGCATCGCCTCGATCGGCGCCTCGACCGAGTCGGCGCGGACGATCCGCACCCCGTGGGGAAGCTGCAGGCGCTGCTGGGACATGCGCAGGCCGACGATCGGAACGATCAGTGTCTCGGCGTCGTCGGCGTCGAGCGCTTCCGCGTCGAGCATCGTCAGGGCGCTCTCGAGACGCTCGCGATCAAGCGAGAACTCGGTGCTGCCCTCCCAGAGCGAGGCGATGAAGACAGTGAGCATCAGCTCGGCGCGCTGGCCCGGGTCGGCGGGGACGCTCTCGCCGCGGGACTCCAGGTAAGAGGCGGCAACGCCGGCCTCCACCGCCGCCTCGCGGGCGGGGCCGAAGCTGGGCAGCGACCGCAGCTCCTCGCCGCGCTCCGCCACGTACTGAGAGGTCAGCGGCACGTAGCTGTAGAAGGCCGAATCATCGCCATCGTCGGCGGCGACGTCGAAGGGAATCTGGTCGCCGGACGCAACGAGGGCACTGAAGCGAGTCGCCGCCTCAACGGCCAGCCGCTTCAGTGCCTCGTTGAGGAGGAAGTCACGCACGGCTCCAGGCTTCCCGCCCCCGGCCGCCGCTCCTGCGCCTGCACGACGGCTTGCAGCCCAACGACCGTCCGCGAAGTGGACGGATTACCTAGGCGGCAGCAACAACCGGGTCGGCCTCGCCGGCGAGCCAGCGGCGGCCGTAGGCGCGCATGTCTTCGACCAGCGGAATCAGCGCTTCCCCTTTGGGAGTCAGCGCATACTCGACCCGCGGCGGCACCTCCGGGAAGGTGTGCCGCTCGACGACCCCCTCCTCTTCCAGCGCCCGCAGCCGCAGCGACAGCGTCCGCGGGCTGATCCCCTGCAAAGACCGCTCAAGCTCGCAGAAACGACTCGAGCCCTGGGCCAAGTCCCGGATCAGCAAAAGCGTCCACTTTCCGCAGACGACTTCGGCGGTGCGGCAGACGGGGCAGGTGGAGTTGCTCTCAGCACTCATAACGGCGGCGCGAAGACGGGCGTTCGGACCCGCCTCGCTTCAGCAAGTGTAGCGATAGCGCTTCAGTTACTGAAGTTTTGAGAAAAGCGCGCTGTGCTCAGGAATGACCGGTGGTGACCGGCTCGACCTTGAGAACCGTGAACTTGTAACGGGCGCCGTCGGGGCCATAGACGAAAGTAACCGGCATTCCGACCTCGAGTTCCATCAGCTGGCAGACGGACGTGCCCGAGAGACACTTCCCTTCGCCGAACACGGCGGTGACGTCGCTGGAGATCATGAACAGCGGCTTGTGGGTGCTGGGGCTGGCACCGATGAAGGTGACCACCGGGAGCTTTTCGCTCGGCAAGGGCACCGCCCCGAGGACTTCCGTACGGGTCACGGGGTCGCTGCTTTCCGTCTTGCCTTCGGGGTTGGTCACAGTCCGCGTGTAACGGAAGTTGATCGCATAGGCATAAAGGGTCTGTCCCGATTTCAAGCCACCGGCGTTGCCTTCGGCCCCGCCGCCGCCTTCGCTTGGCTGTTCCGGCTTGGTCGATTCGGTCTGCGATTCGGTGGTCGTCTTGCCGTCCTGGCTCTTGGTCGTCTTCGTCGTCGTGGTCGTCCCCGCTGAGGTGACCGAGGTCGAGCTGGTGCGAACCGTGGTCGAGGATTCGAAGCCGTTGTCGCCGGGACTGCCGAGCTTGGCGCCGGCGAGGTCGGGTGCCGTGTCGTGCTGCCTGAAAGGGTCGGTCGGCGAGCGGTCGCGCAGACGCTTGCGGTAGTCGCGCAGGCCCGGTTCGGCCTTGACGACGGTCAGCTCCGCCGCGTCAGCGCCGGGCGTCGAGGGGGCCCCCGCGCTGGCCTGGGGCTCCGGCGCAACCGTTTCCCCTGAGTCGCTGGAACCGCTGGCGAGCAAGAACGGGACGGCGATGATCGCGACGATCGCCAAGCCGACCAGCGGGAGCAGCCGGCGGTCGCGCAGGTCGTAGTAGAGCTCCTGCACGAACAGCGGCACCTGGACGTCCGGTACCTTCAGATGCGGCCCACCTTTGAGGCGCTTCATGGCGTCGCTTCCGTGCTCATCGACGCCAGGGTCCCGGGTTCGGTTTCGATGCCAGTCGGCGCGGCGCCCCCGAGCAGGCCCTGGCCGGGAGGCGTCAGATAGGTGGTGACCGAGAAGGTCGCTTCCAGACTCGAGATTCCTTCATTGGAGGACGGCGTTAGCGAGAAGCTGTTGACGGTGATCAGGCGACCGTCGACGGCGACGTCTTCGTTCGAGGTCTTGACGAGGTTGTCGAGCTTTTCGATGAAGTCGGCGATCTTGAAGAAGTCGCCCTGAAGAGTCAGCGTGTAGGGCATCGCTGCGAGGCCAGCGGGGCCGATCGAGGCGCCCAGTGGCATCAGCGAAGCGGCTGCCTCGGTCGCGGAGACCGATCCTTCCGGGCTTGCTGCCGACGTTTCTTCGCCGCCACCCGAAGAGTTCAGTTCTAGCGTTTCGAACTTGACGTTGGTCTGGTCGGCGAGCTGGTTCAGCTGGACCAGTAGCGAAGCAGTTTCAGAGTCGGCCGGCACCGCCTTGCCTAGCACCACCAGGTGCTGGTAGTCGCCAGCGAAACGGCTGCGGGCGAGTTCAGCAGCTTCGGCTTCGCCGCGGTGCTGGGAGAGCGAGGCTTCCAGCGTCGCCACCTGGCCGGCGAGCTTGTCGGCTTCCTCGCGCTTCGGGCTCAGGAGCAGCACCCAGAAGGCGGTCGCGAGCGCGGCGACGATGAGCATCGCGCCGATCATCAGGTTCGTCTTCTTCTTCGCCTGGACTTGCACCTCAGCCGCCTTCGCTTCCTTCGGATTCGCCTTCTGCGCCGGCTTCCGGTGCGGCAGTCGTCGGTTCCGCCGCAGCTTCGGACGCGATCGGAACCGGGGCGGCGTCGAAAGCGACGACGAGTTCGAACTGGGTGGAGGAATCACGCGATTCGCAGCCGCTACCGCCACCTTCCGTGCCAGCCCCGCCGCTGGCTTCGCCCGTCACCGAGGATTCGAGGCCGACCCGCGTGACTCCGTCGATGTCCTTCAGTGCGGTGACGAAACCGGCGACGGCATCCTGGCTCGTGGTGCAACCGCTGAGCTCGAGCGAGGGGCCGTGAACCGAGCCCGTTAGACCACCGCCACCTCCGGCTTCGCCACCTTCACCCTGAATGGCGGCGGCGCTGAGGTCGGTCAGCCAGACGTTCTTGGGCAGGATCAGCGCCAGTTCGCGCATCACCCGCTCCCAGTCGAAGCGGCTGTTGGCAAGGCTCTGCACCGTCACCAGGCGCTGTTCGCTCATCGCCTGGAACTGGGTGTAGGCGGCAAGTCGTTCGGCCTTCGCCTTCGCCGCGGCGTCCTCGTGATGCAGCTGGGTGACTTCGGTCTTGCGGTCGGAAATCGTGTTGTTCGTCAGCACCAGCATCGTCACCCCGACGAGGACGAGCGCCAGCGCGCCGAGGACGATGTAGACGAGCGGGCCGGTTCGCAGCGGGGCGTGGTCGCCACGGCGCAGCTCCGGCGGAATGAGGTTGACGGGGCGCACCTTAGGCCTCCAGTCCGAGCCCGTAGGAGAGGGTGAGGCGGGCCGCCGCGGCATCGTCGAAGCCGGTCAGTCCCCGCGGGCGCACTGCCTGAATCGACGTCCCCAGGCTTTCCTCCATTCGCGCCGCCAGCCCCGGAACGGCGCTACCCGGGCCGCTCATCAACACCTGCCCGACCGGGAGGGCACCCTCCTGAGCGCCGTAGTAGTCGAGCGAGAGGCGCAACTCGTCGAGCAGAGCGCCGCTGCCCTCTTCGAGCGCGAGGCGTGCCTCGCGTACGGTCTCCGCGTCACCCTCAATCACCTCGACCGGGCGCTCTAGGCCGACGTACTGCAGCCACTGGGTCGCGTGTTCGGCACTCAGGTCGCGAGCCGCCGACAGCCGCGCCGCGATCGCCTCGAGACCGAAGTGGGATACGCGCGAGAAAAGGCAGGAGCGGCCGCGGGCCACGGCGAGATTGGTGACGTCACCGACGTTGCAGTAGAGCGTCGCCGCGCTCGGCCGCTCACCCGGCTCGACCCGATCGGCAGCGGCCTGGTCGGCGAGCGCCCGGATCATCGCGAAGGCGGAAAGGTCGATCCCCACGGGCTCGAGGCCGGCACGCCGGATCGGCTCGAGGAAGGACGAGATCATCTCCCGCCGCGCCGCGACGACGACGACGTCGACCTGGGGCAGCGAGCCCTCCTCGGCCGGCACGCCGCCGACCACCTGGTGCTCGATCACGGCCTGCTCGAGCGGCATCGGGATCTGCTCCTGCGCCTGGAAGCGGACCGCCGCGTCCATCTCCTTCGGGTCGTCGATCGCCGGCAAGCGCACGGTGCGGACGACCACCTGCTGGTTGCCGACTCCGAGTCGGACCCGTTTGGAGAGCTTGTGGACAGCGAAGAGCGACTTGAGGGAGTCGGCCAAGGCCTCGGCGTCGGCGACCTCACCCTCATGGAAGACACCGGGCGGCAGCGCCTCGATCGCGGTCCCGACCACCTGCACGGAGCCGTTGACGCGCAACTCGGTCGCGGCGAGGCTGCCGGCCTCGATGTCGAGGCCGGCGACTGCGGTGGGCTTCTTCCTGGTCAGCTGCATCGGCGTGGAGCTCGCGCCGCGTCAGAGCACGGGCGACCTTTCCTCAATCGACAGAAAGGGCGCCGACCTTTCGCCCTGCAAGTACTCATTTCTAGGAGAACCTGGACAGGGCTACGAGAAGGTGCCCAGGTACAGATTCACCAACTGGTCGCCGAGCAGCAGGCCGACGATCCCACCCAGAGCCAGGAAGGGACCGAAGGGAATGGCCCGCTTGCGAGCGGCGGCGCCTTCGCGGGCGATCATCGCCAGGCCGACCAGCGAGCCGGCGAGCAGGGCGACGAAGATCGCCGGGATTACGTTGCGGCCGAGGAAGAGGCCCATCGTCGCCGCCAGCTTGACGTCGCCGAGCCCCATCCCCTTCGGGTAGGCGAGAGCGGCAAGAAAGAGGAGGCCACCGGCGCCGACCGCGGCCACCAATCGCACCGGCAGGCTGCCGGGGTCGCCGACGGCGGCGATCGCCACCGCGGCGACAGCCGCGACGAGCAGGATCGCGTTGGGGATGATCCGCCGCTCCAGGTCGGTCAGCGAGACGGCGACCAGGGTGGCGATGAAGACGAGGCCGAGCGCCAGCTGGGTCGGGTCGTCCCAGAGGACGGCCGTGGTGACGGCGAAGAGCACCGCGACCGTCAGCTCGGTCAGCGGATACCGCGGCGAGATCGGCACCCCGCAGCAGCGGGCGCGCCCGCGGAGGACGATCCAGGAGAGGACCGGAATGTTGTCGTAGGCGGCGATCTGGGCGCCGCAGGAGGGACAGCGCGAGCGCGGCCCGACGATCGATTCGCCGCGTGGCACCCGGTGGGCGACGACAGTGAGAAAGCTGCCGACCAGGAGGCCTCCGAGGAAGGCCAGGACCAGCGCGGCGGCCACCTCTCAGCCGCCTTCGAACGGGGTCGAGGTGTCGACCTCTAGCCGGGTCGGGTAGTTCGGGTGGTCGTACATCACCGGGATCGCTTCGGCCGGCGTCGTCCCCGCGTCGACGCTGAGTGCCACTCCGAGCCGGTCGCCAATCGGGATCGTCAGCGGGGCGCCGCTGAACCGCATCGTCAGTCGCATCTTGGTCCATTCGGTTCGCGGCCAGGATTCGGTTCCCTGCGAGGAGATGGTCCAGTATCCGTTCCCGTTTTCGAGGTTGCTGAGGAGTTTGTCCGTGGCCGTGGAGCCTTCGTCGTGGCGGTCGAAGAGGTAGACGCATACCGTGCCCGGGTAGCTCGCTTCGTTCAGGGTCCGCGAGTAGAACTCGAGCGTGACGGTGGCGCTCATCACGAAGTTGCGCGGCATCGGGTCGGTGACCCAGCGATGCACCTTGGCCTCGGGGTGGACGCTGCTTTTCGGGACGTAGTGGCAGCCGGCGGTGTCGTCGTGGAGGATCTGGACGCCCTTGTCGGTGTCGGGCGTCGGCTCCAGGTAGGAGTCGCTCGAGTAGTCGTAGAGCAGTGGGTTCGATTCGTCCGCGGGATCGGGATCGGGCGGGGCCCCGAGTACCAGCGCGTCGGGGGCGCCTGGTTTGGAGGAGCCGGTCTGCGGACCGCTGGCGCAGGTCCCCAGCGTGTTATGGAGGAGGTGGTCGCCGGTGATTTCCTGCCGGGTCGTCGTCCCGCTTGCCGCACATGGCGTGTCGGAGAGGAAGAACTGCTGGGCGGTGATCGCTTTGCCGGTACTGAGCCCCCCGGTTTTGTCGTTTTTTTCTTCTTCTTCCCGTTCTTTCCGTTCCTGTTCTGACCCGGTGCCGCTGCCACCGCCCCCGCCGGGTTCGGTCCCCTGGGTCGAGCGCTGCGCCGTGGTCGCTGGGTTGACGACGTTCGATTGCACTTCGACGTAGTTGCGTTCGCGGGTCTCGTTGCCCGGCGTATCGAGCTGGGCGGCGACGATGATCTGCTTGTAGTCCTGGTTGCCGGGGCAGAAGTCTTCGCTGCCGACCGCGCTTTCCGGACAGCTCGGGTCGTTGCGCCAGACCACGTAGCGGAACAGGCGCCCGCTGACGTTGCCGTCGCGGAACGGGATCGGGCCGGGCGTCACCAGCCCTCCTTCGACGGCGCCGCCGCCATAGAGGCTGCCGTTGTTGACGACCATTGGTGCGTATTCGCCGAGCGGTTCGCGCTTGGTTGCGAAGTTGGCACCGGAGACGCGGTAGTTCGGGTTCAGCGTCCTGGTGTCGTGGGCGGGCGTCACCGTCAGCGCCAGCTCCGAGTAGGAGAGGGAATGCAGCTTCTCCATCTCTTCCTGGGCCCTGTCCAGCGCCACCTGGGTGGCCTGGGCACGCTGGGCGTTGCGGGTCGCCGCGGCGAGCACGCCAAAGGTGGCGGAAGCGGCGAGAGCGAGGACCAGGGCCGCGATCAGGACCTCGATCAGGGTCAGCCCCTCCTCCCCGCTGCGCAGCCGTTTGACGATCTGGGCCCGGACTCGCATCGTCATCCCGCCAGAACCGCGGTCCTCAAGGTGGCGCCATCGGAGATCGTCAGCAGGCCGGCCCCGTCCGGGTTCGGCACTTCGAGGTTGACGCCGACGTAGGTCGGCGTCTCTTCGGATTTGACGGGGCCGCAGTCGACGGGGTCGGCTTCGGCGCTGGGGACGAAGCAGAAGACGGTCGCCGGGTTGCCCACCCCGGAGAGCGCAACGACCGGCGGGGTCGCGCCGGTCCCGTTCGGCGCCGCTTCGGTTCGCGTGCAGGAGGTGCCGCTGCAGCGATAGGTAACCCGGCAGCGGATCGACGGCGCCGAGGCGCTCGGCTGCACGGTGCCACCGCAACTGGTCCGGCGGACACTGGCGAGGATCGAGACTTCGCTCCCGCTCGCTCCCGGTTCGACTTTGACCCCGGTGCGAAGCTCGCGAACGATCCGTTCCATCTGCCAGCGCGCCGTGGTCACGTTCTGGGACTTGCGACTGAGGGCCGGCTGATCCTTCACCGCGCTGATCAGCATCGCGCAGGCGGCGCCGACGAGGATCACACTCATCATCGACGCCACGAGCAGCTCGACCAGGGTCAGCCCGGCCTCCCCCGGCTGCAGCCGCAATCGCCGGGGCAACGTCCGCCTCACTGCGGCGCCGGCCCGGGTCATCGCGACACCACCTTGAAGGCTCGCTTGGCCGGCGTCGCCTCAGCGCTACCGACACCGTTGACCGCCTGCACCTCGAGCACGTGCTTGCCGCGGTTGAGGCGCTTGAGGCGGAGTGGTGAGCTGCAGCCTTTCCACGCCTGGCGATCGAGCTTGCAGCGGAAGCTAGTTCCGGCCTGGCCGGTCGAGTCGGTGAAGCGGAAAACGGGGCTGCGCAGACGGGTCTTCACCGCCGGAGCGAAAGTGATGCGGGTATGCGGCGCGACGTACCCGAGGGCGGGGGGCTTCGGCGCCGACGACGGCGCCCGGGTGGTGCCAACGATCCAGGAGATCCCCCCACCATTGCTGGCCCCACCTTCCTCGCCCCCTCCCCCCGAGCTGCCATTGCCTTCCTCGGGCGCTTCGGAGTGTTGGGCGTAGGCGATCGGCGCCGAGCAGGTGGAGACGAAACCTTCCGCCTCCGCGGTCGCGCGGAAGCTCGTGGTCGAGTTGGGAGCAACGGGCGCGACGGCGAGGCCGGGGTTGAGAAGCTGCGCAGCGGGCCCGGCAGCGACGGGTTCGCCCGAGCAGTCGGCGCTGGCATAGATCTTTATGTTCGAGCCCGCTTCGGCTTCGCCAAGCACGCTGGGCGTTCTCGACTCCCCGGGAGAGGCGGGGTCGGTGGCGGTCAGGTGCGGCGGTGGCGGCCCGAGTTCGAGGTCGGGCGAGTTGCCGGTCGAGACCAGGCGCGTCACTTCTTCTCCGGCGCCGTTGCCGAGGAAGCGTTCGTAGACGTCGGCTTCGTTGTCGCCGTCTTCGAGGGTGAAGCGCTCGACGGTGCGGAAGAAGACGTGGCGCCCGTCTGCCGAGGCGCCGACGTAGGTGGCGCCGCAGTTGCCTCTTTTCAGAGGGCAGAAGCTGGGCGAAGTGGTGATCAGGCTGGTCGAGCCACCGGCCGGCGTGCCGTCACCGATGTCGCGGAGGTAGATGTCGTCTTCTTCGTCCCCGTCTTCAGCCAGCAGGCCTTCGAGGGTCGTGAAGACGACGCGCGAGGCGTCGGACGAGGCTTCATTGAAGCGGGCATCGGCTTCGCCGTTCCAGCAGGCCGGGCAGCCAGCTTCGCCACGGGAGACGAGGACTGGAACGCCACCCCCGACCTGCTCTCGGTAGATGTCTTCACTCGAGTCGGTGTCTTCCGGGCTGAGCTGCGCAGCGGTGTTGAAGACCACCAGGCCCGAGTCGGCGCTGACCGCGTCGAAGGTGACGCCGCAGGCTTCTGAGCAGGCCGCCGTGGTAACGAGTTCCAGAGTGCCGCCGTTCCACTCGTAGACGTCGTTGGCGTCATCGGTGTCGCCCGGCAACAGGCCTTCGGCGCTGGTGAAGAAGACTCGCGAGCCGTCGCCGGAGGCAGCCGCGTAGCTGGCGGTGCCTTCGCCCAAGCCGCCGGAGACCAGGAAGGTCGGCCCGTTGGGGAGATCGCGTCCGTAGACATCGGTGGCGTTGTCGGTGTCTGCCCCGACCAACTGCTCGTCGGTGCTGAAGAAGACCCGGCTGCCGTCCGCCGAGCTGCCGTCAAAGATCGGCACCGCGCCAGTGTTTCCGCAGCCGCCGCAGCCGCCCTGGGAGACCAGCGAGGTGACGCCGGTTTCGAGGTCGCGAGAGTAAATGTCGAGGCCACTGTCGCCGTCGGCCGGGGAGAGCGCCTCGGCGGTCGTGAAGTAGGCATGCGAGCCATCGGCGGAAATGCCGCGGCGCGAAACGTCGAATTCGCCGCTCCCGCAGCCGGGCAGGCAGGCCGATTCCCCGGCCGAAACGAGCTGCGTTTCTTCGCCTGGAAGGTCACGCACGTAGAGGTCGCTCGTCCTGTCGGTGTCGCCGGCGACCAGCCGCTCCTTGGTTTCGAAGAAGACCCTGTCGCCATCTTCGTTCGCGTCGGCGAAGGTGGCCACGAAGGGCCCGTTACCGCACCCCGGCGCGCATTCGGATCCACCCTGGGTGACGAGCGTCGTCGTCCCGGATTCGAGATTGCGCATGTAGACGTCGCCGCTGCGATCCGTGTCCGCCGCCACCAGCCGCTCTTCGGTCGAGAAGAAGACCCGGGTCCCGTCCGCGCTTGCCCCCTCGAACTGCGCCGGATAGGCGTCGTTGCCGCCGGTCGGCCCCAGTGAGACCTCCCGCGTCACGTAAGCGCTGACGCCCGTGTCGTAAGACCGCTCGTAGACGTCGCGCTTGGTGTCGGTGTCGCCCGGCACCAGTTGTTCGTCAGTTTCGAAGAAGACGACTTTGCCGTCGGCCGAGGTGGCCTTGTAGGCGGGAACCGAGGCGTGCGCCAGCGGCGCCAAAAGCAGGGTCACGGCAAGCGCCGTGAACATGCAGAGAAGGAGGCGGGCTGGGGAGTGCTCGGACATCGAAGATCTATCGGCGTGGTTGTGGATTTCGCTTAAGAGGTCAAAGAGAGAGGGGCGGGCCAGTTGGCCCGCCCCTCTTCGAATCACGAGAGGCCAGATGAGGCCCTCCGCAAGGTCAAGCTCAGCCTTCGGCCCAGCTCGCCGTGGTCGCGGTTTCGGTCGCACCCGGGGGGCAACCGCCCGTACCGGGGGTTTCGCATTCGAACGACAGGCTGCCGGTCGTGCTCCGAGTGACCCAGAAGAGCTGGGTGGGGCTGGCCCCTTCAATGGTGATTTTGTAGCCTTCGCCATTGGCGCCGACTTCTTCGACGCCTTCGGTCGGGAAGCTGGCGCTGCTCAGGGTCGGCTCGATGTTTTCGAGTTCTACCTGAGTGATTCCTTCGTAGCTCCCGCCGTGTTCGGTCGAGTAGGTCTCGGCGGCGACCTGGGCGCTGTGGACGTACTCCTTCGCCTTCGCGTCTCCGGCCTTGTCCTTCTGGTTGAAGAACGCCGGCAGGGCGATCGCAGCGAGGATGCCGAGGATGAGCATGACGACGAGAAGCTCGATCAGCGTGAAGCCGGCCTCGCTCTCACCGTTGAGACGGGCACCAACGCGGGCCCGGAGATTCTGGAGAAACATTAGAGACCTCCTATGGTCCTAATCGTTTGCGCCAGAGCCCCGTCGCTTGAAGCCACGTGGTGTCTGTCGACCCCGGTGGTAGCCCGGCCGGCTCCCGTGAAGGAGCCCCGACGACTTTGCGCCCCCGCCTCACAGCGGGTTTGCCTTTTGCACCGAGGCACTGGCAGATTCATCACGGATGCCTCATCGGCGTCCAGACGGCCGCCTTTAGCTCTGCGCGCCGAATCGTCAAAGAGACCGAGTTTTGCCAATCAGAAAGCCAAGAACTGGCTCCCACGGCGCCCTAAAATTGAGGACTGCCTTATAGCCCTCGAAAATCGGTCAGCCAAACGTCCAGCCGGGAAGATAATGGCCCTGAACATCGCCTCTATGCCCGGTTGACCCTCTCTAAACCCGCACGAGCGACATGTAGTTCTTCCGACCGAGAGTGATGCCGTAAAGCACCGTCAACGGACTACGGGGCTTACAGCGAAGCTCGACCTCCTCTCCAGGCTCGAGTTCAAGCCGAACCGACTTGCTTCGGCACCAATCCAGCTTCAGATACACGACCTGCACGCCCGGATCGACATCGATCTCGGTTTCCTCGCCACGCCTGAGTCTTCCGCGCGCAACGTCGTTAACAACCACATCGTAGGGTCGGGCCCGATCTACCCAGCCGCCATCTATGCGCCCAATCCTGATCTTCACTTTAGCTGCCATCCCGCTCTAGACCTTCGCCCGGCGCTCTATTTATTCCAGGAGCAATTCAGTACCTACTCCAGCCGCACATCCTCCGCCAGCTCCGACCACGGCGCCAATGGCCGCGCCGGGCGGTCCGAGAAACGAGCCAATGGTTGCCCCACCAAGTCCTCCGGCAGCCCCAACCTCGCCGCAAGTTCTCCAGTGAGCTCCAGCGAACCCGTACGCTCCTTCGAGCGCACTTCCGTATTCCTTCCAGAAGTCTTGCGCCTGGTTGGCAATCAGGCTTCGGCCAGGTGCAGTCAAATCCCATGCATGTTCGGCAGCAGAACTGACCCCGGTTCCGACCTTTTCTATGCCGTGCCATGCCATTCCGGCGCCCCCGGCGACTTCTTTAATGTCCTTGACAGGGCAGACCGACCCAAAAGGCGTCGATACGCACGTTTCGCGACCGTTGAGATCGTAGTAATTGAGCGGATTGTTCCAAACATAGGGATAGCGATCCACTGATGCACCGATCCCAATACGACCGAATACAGGGTCTTCGGTGACAAAGCTCCCCAAGGTGGGACTGTACAAGCGCGCACCCATTTGGATCAGGCCGCTCGCAGGATCGGTCGGGCGCTCCCAAGCACCCAAGTAGCCCATTTCGAGACCCGGACCTGAAAGCTGCTCGCCCGAGGGATCGTAAGCCTGCCTGGATTCGACCTCGCCGGCCGCGCTGGTAATCGTAGTGACATCGCCGTGGGCGTCGGTTAGCGGAAAGCTAGTCGCTTCTCCGGAGCGCTGCTCAATCAGGCCATGCGCGCCCTGAACGTAGATGGTGCTGGTTTCACCTTCTCCGTTGGCGACGTAGTTCGGCAGGTCGGAGAGGTCCCCGTAGTGGATGACCTGGGTGCCACCACTGCCTTTGCGCTCGCTCAGCCGTTCCAAACCATCGTAAACGTAGCTCGTGGTTTCGGCGGGGGTTTCGACCTTGGTCAGACGGTCTAGGAGGTTCCAGTCGTAGGACGTTTCTTCGGCACCTTTGACCTTGCCTATCATCCGCCCGCCGTCGTCGTAGCTGTAGGTCGTGCCGTCAGAGGCTTCGGTTAGCTGGTTCAGCGCGTTGAAGGCGTAAGTTGTGCCATCGGCTTCGGTACGGTTACCCGCTTTGTCATAGCCGTAGCTCGTCGCCCCTTCTCCGGGCGGGTTGAGTTCGGTGATGCGATTGAGCGGGTCATAGGCGTAGGTGGTTTCCTGTTCGAGGCGCTGGTCGATCTTGCTGGTCACGTTGCCGGCGGCGTCATATCCGTATTTGAGAGATTCGAGCGTCGTCGGCAGTTCGCCGGCCTCGACTGAAGTGGTTTCGGCAAGCCGACCCGCGTCGTTGTAGACGTTGGTCGTGGTAACGCCGTTAGGGCGAGTGACTTTGGTGAGGTCGCCTTCTGGCCCATAGCCGAAACCGAGGGATTTGCCCTGCGGATCGGTCAGCGACGTCAGCCGACCGAGTTTGTCGTAGCCGTATTCGAGCGTGCCGCGGCCGTCGACCTCTTTGGTCAGCTCGCCTCGGGAGTTGTAGCTGCGGGTGAGCGACTGGCCACGGCCGTCTTTGATCGAGCTGGCGAGCCCGTCTTCGTTGTGACCGACTTCGATTTTGTGGCCTTCAACATCGGTGGCGCTGGAGAGCAGATTGTCGGCGTTGTAGCCAAGCGAGCGCAGCGTCGATTCGCCCGCCTTGACTTCGGCCAGGTGGTTGTCGGCGTCGTAGGCGTATTCGAGGGTACCGGCGGCGGTGGTCTTGCTCAGAGGGTTGCCGGCAGCATCGTAGGCGTAGGTGGTCGTCTTTTCGAGCGGCTGAGCGACTTCGGTGAGCCGGCCGAGTTTGTCGTAGCCATAGCTCGTCGTGTTGCCGCGCGGGTCTTTGACCGAGGTGAGGTTTCCGTTTGCGTCATATTCGTATTCGGTCGTGACGCCGAGCGGCTCTGATGCCTTGGTCATCCGGTTCAGCAGGTCGTATTCGTAAGTCGTTTCGTGTTCGCGGGGGTCGATCAAGCTCGCGCGGTTGCCGCGTGCGTCGTAGCCGAATTTCCAGTCGCCTCCTTCCGGGAAGTCGGCTTCGCTGAGGCGGTTGGCGAGGTCGTAGGCGTAGGTCGTTTCCTTGCCGCGCCGGTTGACGACCTTGCTCGGCTTGAGATCGCCGTTGTAGGAGATTTTGACCTGCTGTTCTGCCGGGTCGGTGTAGACCGTGGGCCGCTCCATGGCGTTGCGGTCGATTTCCCAGACGTCTTCGCCGGGATCGGTGATCTGGATTGGCAGGCCGTTTTTGTCGTAGGCGTATTTGGTCGTGTGGCCTTCGGGCGTCGTGCGGGCGAGCAAGTCGCCGTAGGCGTCGCGTTCGAGTTTTTCGGCTTTCAGGCCTGGCGCGATCTTCGCGATCAGGTAGTTGCGGCTGTTGTATTCGAAGCTCGATTTGTGGCTGAGCGGGTCAGTTTCGCTCAGCTCGTTGCCGCGTGAGTCGTAGCTGAATTCGGTTTTGTGTTTGTCGGGGTCGGTCTTGGTCAGCGGCTGGCCCGATGCGTTGTAAGCAAAGGTCGTTTCGCCACCTTCGGGATTGCTGATCCTTTCCAGGTCGCCAGCTTTGGACCATTCGTAGTTCCAAGTGTTCCCTCGGGAATCGGTGAAGGTAATCGGCCGGTTCTGGGCGTTGTATTCGTATTTGCGTTCGCCACCTTCGGCATCTTTGACCGAAATGAGGTTGCCGACGGCGTCGTGGCCGAAGATCCATTTGGCGCCGCCGGGCTGCAAGACTTCGTGGACGTTGCCGGCTTCGTCATAGCTGGTCGTCGTCGTGTGGCCGAGCTGATTGGTTTCGGAGACGACGCGGTCCTGGCCGTCGAAGCCGTATTTCTTTTCCCCGCCTTCGGGTTCGGTGATAATCGTTTCGCTCGGTTTGTATTCGAGCTTCCAGAGGTGGCCGAGGCCGTCTTCCTGTTCGGTGATCTTGCCTTCGCCGTTGTAGCTGTTTTGGAGGATCACGTTCCCGCGTGGGTCGGTGATCGATACCAGCCGATGCTGGGGGTCGTAGGCGTATTTGGTCACCCCACCCAGAGCATCGGTCACCGCTTCCAGATCACTAACGGCCGAGTAGCTGAATTTGATTTCGCGGCCAGTCGAGTCTTTGATCAGGGTGATGTGGTTGGAAGCGTTGTAGGAGAAGGTAAGCGTCTGGCTTGAGGGATCGGTGATCGTTGCCAGGCGGCCGTCGGAACTGTAGGCGTAAACCGTTTCAAGTCCATGACTGTCGGTAACCGAGGCGATCCGACCACTTGAGTCAAAGCTGTAAACCGTGCCGTTAAGCGTAGTTAGCTCGAAGCTGCCTTCTACTTTCGCGAGGGCATCGGTTACTCCAGAGGGTGCCTGATATCCGCTTTCGGTTTTTTCGAAGAGATCTTGGCGGCCATCTTGGCGCTGGATCAATACCTCATTCCCCGACTGCAGTTCAGTCGCACTCGCCAGGCCAGTCTGCGACCAGCCCGGGCCAAGCCCGGTATCTGCGCTCGATCCCGAGCTGTAGGTCCGGGTGAATTCGAGAGGCACTTCGCTTTTGTTGGTGAGCAGCAGATCCTCGTGCGAATAGCTGAGCTGCCCGGTGGCGAGACTGACCGGATCAGCACCTTCGGGGCATTGCGATTCCCTGCTCCGGCAATGCCCTCCAAATTCGGGAAGTTGAAGGGCTGGTCGCCATTCGATATTAGAAGTCACCGAGTTCCCACAGCCAGCCGGCTTCGGCCCGCTGGCGCATTCCCAGTCGTTATTCCGAGCCGAGAGTTTCCCGGTGCCGGTGAAGGAGAGTCCGCTTTTGTTGCCGCGAAAGAGGTTCCATTCGATGACGGGCGTGCTTAGGCCAGTGACCTTGATCCCCCCGTTCGCGCTCCCGCGGATCGTCGAGTTGAGGATCGACGGGGAGGAGTCGTTGATTTCTATGTTGGGTTCCCCGAGGTAGCCGGCGTAGGCGACTTCGACGTGGTTGAGGGTGGATGAGCCGCTGCCCGGTTCGAAGACCAGGCCTCGCCATTCGCCCGCTTTTTCGTTTTTGGGACCCGTGAAGACGATCGGGCTTCCAGTGGTCCCTTCTGCTTTCAAGGTCCCTTTGACGAAGATCCGGGAGAATTCTTCGGCACCGACGACCCGGACTCCGGGACTGACGGTCAAAGTCACCCCGGACGCAATCGTCACGGCTTTGGAAAGCCAAAGCGCCAACCCACCAGGCGAGACGTTCCAGGTCGCAGAGTGGGCAAGCGTCCCCTGCACCGAGATTCGGTTGAAAGCGTTGCCGCTGGCGGAGTTTTCGGTGATGTCGCCGGGGATGTCGGTGCCGCTGTAGCTGATGGCCCCGCCGCTGGTGCCGACTACGGTGTTGCCGCTCAGCGCTTTCCCGACGATGGTCGCATTGCCTTCGACCACGGCGGAGATGCCACTGGTGCCGCCTTCGACGTAGTTGCCGTGGATGTTGACTTCCCCCGTCGATTCTTTCGGCCCGATGTACTGGATGGCGGCTTTGGCGCTGCCGATGACGCTGTCGTTGCCGATGTTCGGACTCCCACCTTTGGGGATATTGATCCCCCCGTTCGCGCTCCCGCGGATCGTCGAGTTGAGGATCGACGGGGAGGAGTCGTTGATTTCTATGGCCGGCCTAGAAAGATGTCCGCCGTAGGCGACTTCGACGTGGTTGAGGGTGGATGAGCCGCTGCCCGGTTCGAAGACCAGGCCTCGCCATTCGCCCGCTTTTTCGTTTTTGGGACCCGTGAAGACGATCGGGCTTCCAGTGGTCCCTTCTGCTTTCAAGGTCCCTTTGACGAAGATCCGAGCGAGTTCTTTTATCCCGACAACGCGAACACCAGGTTCAACTTCGACGGTTACGCCCGCTGCAATCGTCACTTCCCCAGCCGTGTACGGACTTCCCGCAGTCGTGAGCGTCGTGTTTTCGGCGATCGTCGACGGGAGTTCAGTGGCAGAAGCTATGGGCGGCAGAGTCGCGAATGCCACGAGCAAGACTCCAGCTAGAAGCGCGATACGAAAAGGCCCTGCAACGGCATCCGACATATCTACCCTTCGCATGTCCGCCCTCCCCTGCCCTGTAGGAACGAAAAAATCACTCGACCATTGCAGCAGTGAGCTTCATAACGTCCAACATGGGCGTTTGTCAATAAGACAGGACGCAGCTACGAGCGTGACCGAGGTTAAGTATGGATCGCCGCTGCCGGCGATCGCGTTCAGCGGATCTTTTCGTAGATGCTGAACATCGGCAGGTACATCGAGATGACGATGAAGCCGACGATGCCGCCGACGAAGACGATCATCACAGGCTCTAGGAGGGCCGTCAGGGCTTTCACCTTGGCGTCGACCTCGGCCTCGTAGAAGTCGGCGATCTTGGACATCATGTGTTCCAACTGACCGGTCTCCTCGCCGACCGCGACCATGTGGCCGACCATCGGCGGGAAGATCGGGTTGGCGTCGATCGGGGCGGCCAGGGTGCCGCCTTTCTTTACCGACGTGTACATGTCGTCCATCGCCTGTTCGACGACGACATTTCCTGCCGTTTCGCCGGTGAGTTTGATCGCCTGCAGCATCGGCACGCCGGATGAGACGGCGCCCGAGAAGGTGCGTGACCAGCGCGCCAGAGCAACCTTCTGGATCACGTCGCCAATCTTGAAGGGGATTCGCAAGGTGAAGCGCGACCACGCCTCTTTGCCGCGTTCGGTCCGCTTCCATTGGATGAAGGCGAAGACGGCGATCACGATCGCCGGGATGATCACGAACCAGTAGCCGGTGATCGCTTTCGAAGCGGTGACGCAGATCTGGGTAGGGATCGGCAGTGCGGCGCTTTCGGTCGGGTGTTCTTCGGCGAGTTCCGTGAAGATGTTGGCGAAGACGGGGATCACAAAGGCGACGATCGCGACCAGCACCACCGTCGCGAAGCCGAAGATCAGCGCCGGGTACATCAGCGCCGATTTGACCTGGCGCCGCAGGGAGTCGGTTTTCTCCACCTGATACGCGATCCGGTCGAGTGCGTCCTCGAGCCGTCCGGACTGCTCGCCGGAGCGGATCATCGCCCGATAGAGACGATCGAAGACGCGCGGGTGGCGGGCCATCGCCTGCTCCAGGGTGCTGCCCGCCTCGACGTCGGCGCGGACGCCGGCGGTGGCTTCTTTGATCGCCTCGTCCTGGGTCTGCTCCTCGAGCGTCTGCAGGGTCCGCAGCATCGGCATCCCCGATGCGACCAGGGTCGCGAATTGACGCGAGAAGATCGCCAGTTCGCGCATGTCGACGCCCTGCCAGCGTTTGAGGAAGTCCTCGAGCTTGACCTGCTTGCTCTTCTCGCTCACTTCGAGGACGATCAGGCCGCGCTGGCGCAGCTGCTCGGTGACCTGGGCCTTCGACTCGGCTTCGACCTCCCCCGTCGAGGCGGCGCCGGCCAGGTCCATGGCACGGAAGGCGAAGGTGCTAGCACCGGACATGGCCTAGACCGCCTGGGTCGCCTGCATGTACTGGGGCATCGGCGCTTGCATCCCGCCGATCAGCCGCTTTAGCTCCTCGGGGACGGAGGCGCGCTGCTCGGCGAGCGAGCGGGTGATGGTGCCGGCGCGGACGAGGCGCGCGAGGTCAGCGTCCATCGTCTACATCCCGACCGCGCCAGAGGTCTGCACGGCGGCGTAGATCTGGTGCGTCTTGCCCTCGCGGATCAAGTTGCGGATCGCCGGCGTCGGCACCAGCACCTCGCAGGCGACCGTGCGCCCCCTGCCGTCGGCGGTCGGCAGCAGCTGCTGGGTGACGATCCCCTGCAGGGCAATCGAGAGCTGGGTTCGTACCTGGCCCTGCTGCTCGGGCGGGAAGACGTCGATGATACGGTCGACGGTCTGCGCGGTCGACTGCGTGTGCAGGGTGGCGAAGACGAGGTGGCCGGTCTCCGCGGCGGTCAGCGCGGTGGAGATCGTCTCCAGGTCGCGCATCTCGCCGACGAGGATGACGTCGGGGTCCTCTCGCAGGGCGGCTTTGAGGCCGAGCCCGAAGTTAGCCGCGTCGGAGCCGATCTCGCGCTGGTTGACGATCGAGCGTTTGTGCGGGTGCAGGAACTCGATCGGGTCCTCGATCGTGAGGATGTGGTCCTGGTTCTCGCAGTTGATCATGTCGATCATCGCCGCCAGCGTCGTGCTCTTGCCAGAGCCGGTCGGCCCGGTGACAAGCACGAAGCCGCGCGGTTTAGCGGCCAGCTCGCGCAACACGGGGGGCACGCCGAGCGAGTCCAGCGCGGGGATCTCCTGCGGGACAAGGCGAAAGGCGGCGCTGACCGAGCCGCGCTGGAAGAAACAGTTGACACGGAAGCGGGCGACGTTCGGGATCGCGTAAGCGAAGTCGAGTTGTTTGTCGTTCTCGAAGCGTTTGCGCTGGTCGTCGTTGAGAATGCTGTAGACGACCTCGCGGGTGTGTTGGCCGGTCAGGACCGGGAAGCCCTCCATCGGCTCGATCCGTCCCTTTTCGCGGATCGCGGGCGGGAACCCCGGCGTGATGTGCACGTCGGAGGCGCGGACCGAGACCATGTGCGCGAGCACCTGGGAGAAATCGAAGTCCATGGGAGCTAGATCGTCCTCATGGGCGCAGTTCTCGATACCCGGTTTCGACTACGTGGTGACACGGATGACCTCCTCGAGGCTGGTCAGGCCGGCGCGGACCTTGGCGATGCCGTCCTCGCGGAGGGTGAGCATCCCCTCCTGCCGGGCGACGGCCTCGACCTCGGCCTCGGGCGCCAGCGCGACCGCCATGTCCTTGATCCGGTCGCTCATCGCCATCACCGAGAAGACGCCAACGCGACCCTTGTAGCCACTCTGGTTGCAGCGGGAGCAACCGACCGGCTCATAGCCCTCGATCTCGCCGCCGACGCGCACCTGCGCATCCGCCATCGCCTGCGGCGGCACCACCGTGCGTCGCTTGCAGTGGGTGCAGAGCTTGCGCGCCAGGCGCTGGGCGACGACGCAGTCGACGGCCGAAGCGGTGAGGAACGGCTCGATGCCCATCTTGCTGAGCCGAGTGATCGCCCCGGGGGCGTCGTTGGTGTGCAGCGTGGTCAGCATCATGTGGCCCGTCAGCGCCGCCTCGATCGCAATCCGCGCCGTCTCCGCGTCGCGGATCTCCCCAACCATCACGATGTCGGGATCGGCCCGCAGCATCGAGCGCAGGCCGGTGGCGAAGTCAAGACCGGCACGCCGGTTGACGTTCATCTGGTTGATCCCGTCCAGCCGGTACTCGACCGGGTCCTCGATCGTGATGATGTTCTTCTCGACTTCGTTCAGGTCCCGCAGGGCGGCGTAGAGCGTCGTGCTCTTGCCCGAGCCGGTCGGCCCGGTGACGAGGATCGCTCCGTAGGCCTGGTGGAAGGCAGCCTCGAAACGCTCGCGGGCGGCGCCGTCCATCCCGAGTTCGTCGAGCGTCCGCTGGGCGTTCTCCTTGTCGAGGATCCGCAGCGTCGCGCCCTCGCCGCGCTGGGTCGGCAGAGTCGTCACGCGCAGGTCCACCCGCCGCTCCTCGACGGTGACACTGACGCGACCGTCCTGCGGCACCCGCTTCTCGGCGATGTCGAGGTCACTCATGATCTTCACCCGCGAGACGACGGCGTTGATCATCCGCTTCGGCACGTGGGCGGCCTCGCGGAGGACTCCGTCGATGCGAAAGCGGACCCGCATCTCGTCCTCGCCGGCCTCGAAGTGGACGTCGGACGCCCCCTCCCCCACCGCCTGGCCGAGGATGCTGTAGACGAGCTTGACCACCGGCGCGTCCTCGGCGCCGACTTCGATGTCGCTGACCTCGGCCAGATCTTCGTCTTCCTCGCCTTCGACGACCGCCTCGCTGACGGCGCTTTGCAGGGAGTTGAGACGGCCTATCAGCGCCTCGATGTCCTCGTCGGCGGCGACGGCGACGCGGCAGTCGAGTCCGGTCGCGATTTGGATGTCGTCGACGGCGAGGACGTTGGTCGGGTCGGCCATCGCCACCAGCAGCGTCCGTTTGTCGA
>Ga0207686_10000386_pt1 | contig 30702 bp, 42 predicted proteins | sample KBSM24metaG_FD_184396 | JGI IMG/M metagenome (GOLD analysis project Ga0207686, IMG submission 184396) | Miscanthus rhizosphere microbial communities from Kellogg Biological Station, Michigan, USA - KBS M2-4 metaG (SPAdes) (version 2) | ecosystem: Host-associated > Plants > Roots > Rhizosphere >...
CCTGGTCGGCGGGAACTACATGCCGTTCCCCGGTCAGGGGCCACCGGAGGAAACGATCAACTGCCGCTGCGTCACGTTGCACTACTACGACGGCGACCCGCGCTCGGACGGGTCAATCGTCGGCGAGGACGACAACGTGCAGGCCGCCCCATCGGCGAGCGACCAGGAGATCAACGACTTCATCCGCGACCAGCTCGCAGCGAACCCGAACATGACAACGCAGGAGCTGCTCGACGCCTACAAGGCGACGGGCAAGTCGGTCGCACGGCAACGGTTCTACGGGATCGCTCGTGAGGCCAAGGGCGCCGGTCCGAAGGTGACCGGCGTGACTCGACCGAAGTCCGTCAAGGCCGTCGCCGAGAAGGCGACCCGTGCGATCGAGAAGGAGATCGTTGGTGAGGCACGAGGGTTCACGCCCGAGATGTCGGCCAACATGAATCGTGCGCGCGAGATCGCCAGCGAGTCGCAGGCCAAGCCGTGGGAGCATCGCCTGTCGAATAGTCGCCGCATCGGCAGCGGCAAGACCGAGCGGTTCGTGTACGACGTGTCCGAGCAGGGTCGTGAGCTCAACAAGGCGCTCGTGGATGTCGGCGAGGAAGTGCAGAAGCGCGCAGCGACCTACACGAACTGGGACCGCGAGTCGCTTGAACGCCTCCACAAGAACCGGGGTGCGTTCAGCGGCGAATACAAACGGGCACGAGCCGAGTACGAGGACGCGCAACGCAGGGCGCTCTCCGAGCTGCGGGACATGGGCAAGGGCAAGATCAAGGTCGACGGTGCAACGTTGCGAGTCGCCGACATGGAGTCGGCAGCGAAGGAGTACCCGACCGAGTGGGTCAAGGGCCAACCGAAGTACACGGTGTCCGATACGGGCCGCGGCTACCACGACTGGCAGAACAAGCACATTGCGTTGTCGGGCAACTCGCCTGCGGGCTATCGGTCGACCGCCGTCCACGAACTCGGTCACGGCATGGAGCAGACCGTGCCGGGCCTGCGTCACGCCGAGCATTCGTTCTTCTGGGAGCGGGCCGAGCGTGGCGGCCTCGACAACGTGTGGGAGGACGTGACCGCCAAGGGCAAAGAGATCGGCTACAAAGACGAGTGGTACAACCAGTACGCCGGTCGTGTCTATAACGGCGCTCATCCGACCTCGCCGTACGAAGTGTTCACGATGGGCGTCGAGCAGGAGTTCGGTGGCTGGTCGGGGCGCATGGCCAACGGGATGATGGACCCCGAGTACGAGCGATGGATCCTCGGCGTGATGGCCTCGCTGTAGGGCGTATCGTCTCGCGGCATGGCCTGGCGCATCGAGATCGACCGCACGCACGAGAGCGCTGAATGGACCGCGGACGGCCAGCTCGTGATGTCGAACCCGGCGCAATGGGCCGAGTGGTCGGACGTGCAGAACCACTTCGGCGGAGTCGAGGTTGCGATCCCCGGCGTCATCGTCAAGCTGCCACCGACGACCGAGGTCGAGGCGTACGCCACGGTCGTCCGCTACTTTGAAGCGACGGCACCGGCGAACGCCGAAGCGACCGTCACCGGCAAGCCACCGGACGTGTCGAGCCTGTGGCTCAAGCCTGGCGAAGTCGACGACCCCGACAGGGTCTACTAGTCGAGCTGGCGTCTGGGTCTACGATGCGGCAATGCGTTGGACCCTACAAATGGCGGACGCCGCACCGGCTCCCGTCGACCCGCCAGCACCAGAGGCCCCGGCCCCTGCCGTCGAGCAGAACCGCTTCCACGTCGTTGCGTGCGTAGAGGGCACCTGGTCGGGCGACAAGCGATACATCGACCCCGGTGCGTTGATCTGGCGCGACCTCCCGTTGCCGATGATGGCGCAGGACGTGAACATGCCCGAGCACATGGAGTCGTTCGTCATCGGTTCGATCGACAAGTTTGAACGGGTCGGCAGCCTGATCCACGGCTACGGGTCGTGGGCGACCGACGTGCGTACCGCGGGCATCCGCCAGCTCGTCCGAGACGGCCACCTGCTCGGCGTGAGCGCCGACATGGACGACATCGAGTACGAGGTCGTGCTGCCCGCTGGGGCGATGGACGACATGATGATCTTGGCCGCTGCGGGCGACGTACCTCCGGACGCGTCGGCAGCCGTGGACGAGGGCGGTGCGCCGTCTGCCGGTGATACTGCCCCGCCGACCGGCGACGTGCTGTTCTCGTCCGAGGAAGACCCGCAACTCCACGTCCTCGCCGGACGACTGATCGGCGCGACCGTGACCCCGTTCCCGGCGTTCAGCGAGTGCTTCATCGAAGACCTCGACCCGACCGCGGCGCTGCTCGCCAGCGCAGCACCCGTCCATGCGACCGACACGTCGGAGGATTCGTACAACCCTGCCGACGAAGTCACCAAGCTCGCCGACCCTCTCGACCTCACCGCGGCCCTGTCGATGTTCGCCCGCTACGACGATGCGGCAGTCGCCGACAACCTCATCCCGATCGACTCGTGCGAGTACCCGCATCACTTCGTCGGCGATGACGGCCAGCCTGCCGCGGCCTCGACCACCGCCTGCCTCGACATCATCGGCTCGCTCAACGCCGATAGCGAAGACCTCGACCCTGACGAGCTGCAGGGCGTCTACGACCACGTCGCCGGACACCTTGCGGACGCCGGGGTCGACATCCCACCGTTGGAGGCACCGGCTCCCGCCCCGGCCTCGACGGGCGAAGCGATCACTGCCGCAGCGCGGATCACGCCGCCTGTGCATCCGCCTGCGGCGTGGTTCGCAAACCCTGGCCTCCGTTCGTACACGCCGTTGACGATCGCCGATGACGGTCGAGTGTTCGGCCACGTCGCCGAGTTCGGCGTCTGCCATATCGGGTTCCCCGACCAATGCGTCACCGCTCCGAAGTCGCCGTCCAACTATTCGATGTTCCACGTCGGCGAGGTCCGCACGCAGGAGGGCACCCGCATCGCTGTTGGTCACCTGGCGTTGCGAGGAGGGCACGCCGATGAGCACGTCTCGGCGGCTCAGGCCAAAGCGTTCTACGACAACACCCTGTCGTGCATCGCCGACTTGGTCGTTGGCGAGGATCGCATCGGCATCTGGGCCGCTGGGGCGCTGCGTCCGGACGTGACCCCGGCGCAGGTGCGTGCTGCTATGGCCTCCGGTGTGTCGGGCGATTGGCGGCGCATACGAGGCTCGTACGAGCTGATCCAGTTGTCGAACGTGAACGTCCCCGGCTTCAACTCGCCGAGAGCGCGGATCCGTGAAGTCGACGGCATGGTCGCCTCCATGCGGATCGACATGCCATGGTCGCCGCCACATGCGGCGCTCGGCTCGGCGGTCGAACGGATCGCAGCGTCCATCGGTCGGTCGACGGCGCAACGCCGGGAGGCCCTGTACGGTCGAGTCCACGAGAAGGTCGGTGTGTGATGGGATGCAACTGTGGGAAGCGCAAGCCACCGGCGCCAGGCGTGACCGAGGCAGGCGGGGCGTACACCGACCCGACCCGTGCCCTGTTCGCCGCGGCGATGCCACGCTACGAAGTGGTGCCCCGCTCGGGTGGGTCGGGCAAGACGTTCTCGACCCAGCAGGCCGCCGAGGACTACGCACGACGCATCGGCGGCAAGGTCGTGTCTCGATGACCGAGACGCAAGGCTGGTTCCTCGTGATCGAAGTCGGGGTGCTGGCACTCGCCGCGCTCAAAGGTCTGCTCGGTCGATGACGGCGCTACTCGCCGAGGGGTTCTACATCGGCGGCGGCCTCGTGATCGTCGTGCTCGTCGTCATCATTCTGCTGCTCGTGTTTCGCTGACCCGTCGACCGGGTATCAACCTCGACGCCAGCGCGCGTCCCCTCGCTCGTGCCCGGTCGTGTTGAATGCGCGCGCTGGCCCACACGTTCGTGTATGGTTCCGTCCCGAACCCGCTGGCCGCTAGGCGACGGCGGGGCGAGGTCCGGGCCACGCTCGGTCGCATCCCCAGTCCCGACGACAACAGGGAGCGCCTGACATGGACGTGACCATTCCCGAAGACCTCACCACGCTTGGCGATGACGAGCTGACCGAGCTGCTGGAGCAGATCGACGCCGAGTTTGATTCGCTGCACGACGAGGGGTCGAGCGACCTCGGCAGGCTCTCCGAGCTGGCCGACGCACACGACTCGATCCGTGCCGAGCAGAACGGACGAGCCGAGCAGGCCGCCGCCTCGCAAGAGCAGATCGCTGCGCTCGCCGCGCGCATCCACCCGGCAGCGGAGGAAACCCCGACCGAGCCGGACCCCGACGCAGAGCCGGACCCCGACGCCGAACCCGATCCCGACGCCGAGCCAGTCGAGGCCGACGACAAGCAGCTGGTCACCGCGAGCGCCGCAGGGCGTGGCGTGCGTCGACCGACCGCTGGCGCAATGAACCGCCAAGCGCCACGGGCACCGGCACCCGCTCGCCGGTCGATGGTGACGATCACCGCGGCCGCCGACCTGCCTGGCATCGTTGGCGGGTCGAAGATCGACACGACCAGGATCGCCCAAGCGATGCACGACAAGGCCCGCAGCCTGTCGGACCACTCGTCGTACGTGCCGATCGCATCGGTCGAGTCGAAGCAGTCGGTCGAGCTGACCGAGAACCCGACGAAGAACGCCGTCCTCATCCGTGAACTCGTCGGCGACCCGCGTGCGGGTGCCCTGGTCGCGTCGGGCGGCTGGTGTGCACCGAGCATGCCGATCTATGACATGTTCGAGATCGGTGACGCAGACGGCCTCCTCGACCTGCCGAGCGTCAACGTGACACGAGGCGGCATCTCGGTGCCGTCCTTCTACGGCTTCGGCGACGTGGCCGGTGCCCTGTGGAACTGGACGGAGGCCCAAGACATCGCCGCCGTCACCCAGCCCGCAGGCCCCGACAAGCCATGCTTGAAGATCCCGTGCCCGACCTGGACCGAGTGCCGACTGGAAGCAGAGGGCCTCTGCGTCACGCACGGCAACCTCTCCGACCGTGCGTTCCCCGAGCTGACCCGGGCGTTCGTCAACACGGTCATGCTCGCCCACCAGCACCGCATCTCGGCAGCGAAGATCGCCAAGATCACCGCGTCGGCAACCGCCGTCACGCTCAACGCCGCCATGCTCACGTCCGACGCCGCTGGCGACCTGCTCGGCGCGATCGGTCTGCAAGCCGCCGACCTCCGCTCGATGTACCGGGCATCGAAGACCCGCAGCGTTGACGTGCTGCTGCCGGACTGGACGATCGAGATCCTCCGAGCGAACGTCGCCAAGCGAGCAGGCGTCGACCTCCTCAGCGTCACCGATGCCGAGGTCACGGCCTGGTTGACCGAGCGCAACGTGCGCCCCCAGTTCCTGTCGGACTACCAGCCGCTGTACAACGGCACGACCCCGGCGACGAACTGGCCAGCAGCGTTGGAGTTCACGATCCTGTTCTCGGGTGCGTACATCTACGCAGACGGCGGCTCGATCGACCTCGGCGTGGTTCGGGACTCGATCCTGAACTCCACCAACGACTTCACCGCCGCCTGGTCCGAGCAGTTCTTCTGCGTCTCCAAGGTCGGCCCGACCGCTCGCAAGGTCAGCGTCACGCTCACGCCTGATGGCGTCACGGCGTGCTGCGCCTAGTCGAAGGAGCCTGACTCATGGTGGCCATGTCGGCGATCTACACGCGGGTGGCAGCGCCAGCCGTGCGACCGCATCCGTTCGGGCTGTTCAGCGTCGTGCCGCCGCTCAGCCCAGCGGACGACCACTGGCAGGCCGGTATCACGTGGGAGTCGTGGGCGTGTCTCGATCCGAACACGACGACCGACAACTGCATCAATGGCGGCTCGGCGGTCGCCAAGGAGTTTGAGCAGTGCGCCAACACGGACCAGATCAAGCCGATCACGGTCTACCTCGGCGTGCAGAACTCCGGTGGGAACCCCGATGTCGGCGAGCAGCAGGCACAGAACGTTCTCGCTGACGCCGAGGAGTTCGCGGTCGAGCGTTGGCTCTACGCACAGCTCGCTACCGCCGTCACCGAGCAGGCCGCCTCGTCGGCGATCGCCGCGCTCGGCAAGGTGGAAGACCTGCTCGGCAAGGGCTACCACGGGACCGGCGTCATCCACATGAATCGTGCGGTCGCCATCGCTCTCGCCTCGCAGCTCGTGCGTGTCGGCCAGCGAGTCGAGACGGTGGTCGGTACGCCGGTCGCCATCGGTGCCGGTTACGACTCGACCGCGATCTACGGGACCGGGGCGTTGCAGATCATGCGCGGTCCGGCCTCGACCAGCACGGCATGGAACTTGTCGATCAACGACCAACTCAGCCTGGCCGAGCGCACGTATGTCGTCGGTTGGGATTGCCTCGCCGTAGGCGCTCTCGTCACCCCGCTCACCTAGGAGGCCCAGTCGTGGCAACGAAGAAGATCAAGTCGATCAAGGGCCGGACGATGCGGCTCACCCGCCTCGACGAGTGCGGCAACGTGTCGACCGACCCGTGCGCCGTGATCGTCACGGACGGGTTCATCTCGGTCACGATCGCCAATGAGGTCGAGTCCGGCGAGGAGTACACGCTGAAGAATGCGTGGGGCGACTTCTGCGTTGCCGAGAAGGACGGCGACCGGGTCAAGTGGGCCAACGTGACGATCGCCATGTGCGAGGTCGATCCCGAGATCCTCGACATGATCGGTGGAGCGAACCCGGTCACGGCAGCGGGCAACACGATCGGCGCGACGTTCGGTACCGAGCCGAACCCGAACTCGTTTGCGATCGAAGTGTGGACGAAGAAGGCCGGTGGCGATGCGTGCGCCGGTGGCACGGGCCTGGTCGAGTGGGGCTACTTCGTCGTACCGTTCGTGAAGAACGGGATCATCGACGGCGACATCACGATCGAGAACGGGCCGCTGACGTTGACGATGAAAGGCGAGGGCCAGGAGGCCCCGTCCACTTGGGGACTCGGGCCTCACGGCGACTCGCCGATGAAGTCGGCGTTCCCTGCTGGCGACCTGTACGGGATCGTCGTCACCGACGTGCAACCTCCGAACACGACCGATGGTTGCGAGCCGATCGGTGGCGTGCGGTCGAAGGCGAACCCGGGCGACACGTTCGCTCCCGATCCGGAGATCACCGCGAGCGATGCGACGAACGCTGCCCTGTTGACCGGCGAGGGTTTCATCGCCGTGCCGACTACGGCGTGGGCGGGCACCGAGCACATCACGATCGGCGGCTACTCGTTCTTCTGGAACGGGACCGCGTGGAAGCCTGGCGATGCCAGCCGCTTGAACGCCAATCCCGGTCGCACGTACCCGGCTGACGTGCAGATCACCGCGAGCGACGTGACGAACGCAGGCAAGCTCACCGGGGAAGGTTTCGTCGCCGTGCCGCAGACGGCGTGGACGACGGGCCAGAAGATCACGGTCGGCACGTTCGACTTCAACTGGACGAGCAGCGCATGGGCGGCGGGGGCGCACGCCTGATGGGCATCGCCGGAAACATCGCCAACGTCCTGCAACGCTCCTCGGAGGTCAAGGGCGCCAGCCAACCGGGCGACACGTACACCGAGCCGACCGTCACGGCGCAGGACGCCACGAACGCCGCCAAGCTCGGCCCGCTCGGCTACGTCGCATCACCGACGAGTGCGTGGACGACGGGGCAACGCATCAGGGTGAGCGGCTTCTCGTTCTTCTGGAACGGGACCGCGTGGACAGCAGGGAGCGCACCATGACCGACGAGAACGAAGTCGAGGTCGAGGAGTCGACGTACGTGGACCCGACCGTCGAAGTGTTTGAGCGTGAAGCGGCAGCAGCCGCCGAAGCCGAAGATGTCGACGAGCTCGAGTACACGGACCCGACTGTCGACGTGTTCGACAACGCGGCAGCGAACGCCGAGGACTCCGCTGGCGGGTCGCCGGTCGACTCGCCGCAGTCGTATTCGATCCCGGCGATCCAAGACTGGGTCGCTGATCATCCCGATGACGCTGAGGCGATCCTCGACGCCGAAGAAGCACGAGGCAAGCAGGCACGCAGCTCGCTCGTGTCGTGGCTTGAGTCGCGGATCGACTGACCGGCACCACGTAGGCTCGGCGACATGACCGCCGTCGAGAACGAAGTGTCGCCGTCGTGCGAGGACTGGCCGATCGCTTGGGCGTGCGATACCGGCGACGTTGATCCCGAGCTGCTCGTGCTCGCCGAGGACGGCGCACGGTCGATCCTGTGGGCGTACGGCGGTCGCAACGTCGGTCGCTGCACGTTCACCGAGGGCTACTACCCGGGTTGCGATGCGTGCCCCGGTGCCCCGTACAAGACGGCGAGCGGCCAGTGGCGCAACGGTGGCGGGGCGCACGACTGCTGCCGCATCCTGCTCGTGCGCCAGCCGGTCGCTTCGATCGAAGCCGTGACCGTGAACGGCGAGCTGCTCGACCCAGCGGCCTACACGACGGACGGGGCCTGGCTCCGTCGCAACGGCGAGTGCTGGCCGTGCGGCGACGACTGCTCGGCACCACCCGTGGTCGTCACGTACACGGCTGGACGCCCGCTCCCGGCGTTCACCCCGGCTGCGATGGGCGAAGTCGCATGCGAGGTGCTGTACGGCCTCCAAGGCGCAGCGTGCAAGCTGCCGTCCCGAGCCGTCTCGGTGACCCGCCAGGGCGTCACGGTGCAGCTCGCCGCGGCCGACGACCTCGCCGGACGCAACCGTCTCGGCCTGCCGATCGCCGATGCGTGGATCACGATCATGAATCCCGGTGGGCTACAGGCGGCGTCGCGCGTCTACTCGCCGGACCTCGCTCGACGAGGCTCGTAGTGGAGCAGACAGCGGCAACGGTCTGCGAGGCCGTCAGGGCGTACGTCGCCGACCGGTTGACGGCGTGCGGGTTCGTGATCTCGACCACGTACGTCGGTGCCGGTCTGATCGCTTGGGACGACTGCTGCGGGATGCTCGTCGTGGTCCCCGAACGCATCTACCGGAGCGCGGTGTGGCCGATCGAAGGACCGGACCAGAACGGCTGCTACGAGGGCCTTGCGGCGATCCAGATGACGGCCCTGTGGTTGTCGTGCATGCCGACCGTGGACGACCGTGGCAGGCCGCCAACGGTGAAGGCGATGACGGCGGCGTACACCGAGTTCTTGAACGCTGCGGCGGTCGTGTGGAATGCCCTCACGGAGCTGCCGTGGGAGTGGGAGACGACCGGCCTCAACCAGACGTTCCTCGGGACCGAGGGCGGATGCATCGGTGTCGAGACGCGGCTCACGGTCGGGATCGACGAAGACCAGTGGTGCGTGGCGAGCTGCCCGTGAAACACTTGCGGCCATGACGTTCAAGCTGATGCCTCGTGGCGCGGTGTGGCCGCACGAGCTGCCGTCGAACATGAACGGCACGCCACGCCCGCTGCTGCGTCCCGGTCGACCGTGGCTGACGATCCACTACACGGGCGGCGGTACGTGGCTCGACCCCGGCGACACACCGAGCGAGATGCGAGCGATTCAGGATTACGCCGCAGGGCCAGGCAAGGCGACCCCGTGGGAATACAACTGGGTGATCGACGGTCAGGGCGTCATCTGGGAGTACGCAGGCGACTACCGGGCGGCGCACTCGGGCGGCGAGAACGACGACGCCATCGGTGTGCTGCTGCTCGTCGGTTTCAAGGGGAAGTATCCGGACGGCATCGAGTACTGGGAGCACCCACCGACCGCGATGATCACCGCGGTACGTCAGCTCCGGTTCGTCCTCGTCGAGCGGGGCATGCTCGCCGCCGACCACAAGATGCTGCCGCACAAGGAGATGCCAGGCGCAGCGACCGCATGTCCCGGCCAGGCCGTGATGGCAGCATGGACGTTGCTCACCGCCCCGTGGACGACCACGCCACCAGCAGTAGGAGATGATGAGATGTACCTTGCATACCTCGACGACGGAACCGTCTGCGTTGTCGGCTCGGCCGTGCGGCCCGTGTCGAGCGAGGAGATCGAACCGGGCGGCATCCTCGCCGGTCTGCCCCGCGTCACGCCGGACCCCGGCTCCAACCAGCACTACTGGTTGCGCATGGGAGTCGACGAGTACATCCGTCGCGTGCAAGGTGATGGGTGACGGGCGCGAACCTGTCGGCGATCCCGACCATGTCGGTCCGAGGATCGCGCCGCGCTGGTTCGACGTGGTACGCCAGGTCGTCATCTTCGTGCTCGGCGTCTGGCTGATCGTGTTCGCCGCAACGACGACCGGCCACGACCTGCCGTTCATCGTCACCGGCCTCGTGCTGCTCGGGATGATCCCGATGGAACGCGCGATGCGGCGGCGAGACTAGGTCGCAATGGCAACGGTCGAAGTCCGAGTCGTTCACTACCCCGATGTCGTCGAGCACATCACCAGCTCGCCGCAGGGCGACGTGATGCAAGACCTCCTCAAGCGCGGCAACCGGGTCCTCAACGCCGCACGCCGACTGTGCCCCGTCAACACGGGCCAGCTCCGAGCCTCGCTGTACATGGAGGCCGTGACGATGGACGGCGGGCCAGCGGTACGCATCGGATCGAACCTCGACTATGCGACCTACGTCCACGAGGGCCACGGCGACATCTACCCGGTGTCGGCGAAGATCCTGGCCTGGCCTGGCATCAACAACTCGGGCAAGGGATCGAGGCGCTACCGGGGCGGGGCAACCTCGGGATACGTGTTCGCCCACCACGTCCGACCCGTCGCCGGGCAACCGTTCCTGCTCAATGCGCTCGACGCCGCCCGATAGGGGCCTACGTGCGCCCCTGGCGGCCTCCACGGGTTCGCCGGGGCACTTGGGCCATCCGGCCTGGTTCCCCTGGTAGATCGCAGCAGGGGCCGACCAAGGTGTCACCGGGGCTAGGCCCGCCTACGATTATCCCCGTGAACGCAATCCCCACCCCGAGCCGCCGAGTCGTGTTCGTGATCCCCTGCTCGGCAGGCAAGGCCGACGAGGCCCGCCCCGCCGCCGAGCTGTACACGTCGGTGTTCTTCGGTCAGGCGCTCGCCGCGGCCCGCTCCGAGGTCGCCGACGCCGACATCCTCGTCCTGTCGGCCCGCCACGGCCTGCTGGCACTCGACGACGAGGTCGCCCCGTACGACACGAAGATGGGCGACGCCGGTTGCGTGGACGTGTCGAAGCTGGCAGCGCAAGCGATCGGTCGAGGCCTGGTCGACGCCGACGTGTACGCCCTGCTCCCGGCGAGCTACTTCGCTCGGCTCGACGAGGCCCTGCGGATCTTCGACACGTACGCCACCCCCGTGTACGAAGCGACTGGCGGGATCGGCGACCAGAAGCACGTGTGCTCGGTGCTGGCAGCTCGGGACGCCGCCTGATCCCACGAGCCGCCCAGACCCGCTACGTGCGCCCCTGCTGCGAGCAATCGCCAGCCGGGGCGCCTTATGCGTTTTGGGGGTGGGTCGCCAGCAGATCGCAACGTAGCGCCTCTCGCCCACGTTGCCGGGTCGAGGCGAGGTCCGGCTAGGGTCGAGGCTATGGCTCGCTATGAGTTCGGCCGGTCGCTCGACGACCCCGACACCCTCGTCATCCAAGGCAGGGAGTACACGATGATGCCGATTGGCGTCCGCGTGATGCGCTCGGTCCTCACCAAGCGGCGGGCGCTCGTCGCCGACCTCGCCTCGACCGATGTCGAACGCCAGGCGGAAGCGAGCGACGAGATGCTGTCGCTGATGCTCGACCTGATCGTCTCGGCAGTGGTCCCCGACGAACGGGAGCAGCTCCGCACGCAGCTCGACGAGTCGGTCGGCGCTGTGCTGGTCGGCGAGATCGCCGGGGCGTTGCTCGGCAACTTGAGCGACCTGAACCCTACTCAGCCGGGGTCGTCCTCCAATGGATCGACGCCAACTGGTCGGACTTCGACGGTTGGTGCGGTGCCCGCGGAGTCGACCCCGGCGAGCTGAGCGCACGACGAGCCGTCAACCTGTACCTGTTCTCGCTGCGCGAGTGGGCTGACGAGGAACGCAGCGAGGAGATCGAAGCGGCGCTGATGCCACCGAACCAGATGGACTCGATGCGCAAGGTGCCGGTGTGGTGGAAGGACGACGAGGACGCCTGGTCATCGTTCGCTGCGGCGACGAGGGTCTAGCCTGCTGCGGTGGCCGGTCAGACAATCGCAGAGGCGTTCGTTGCGATCAAACCGGACTTCGACCAGATGGAGCGGGCGCTCAAGAACGTCGACTTCTCGCCGGTCGTGGCCGACGCCAACCGTGCTGGCGAGAAGGTCGAGAAGGAATTCAAGGAAGCAGGCGACAAGTCCGAGGGCCACCTCAAGTCGCTCGGCGGCAAGATCGCCGGGATCGGATCGCTGCTCGCCGGTGCCGGACTCGGCATGTTCCTCAAAGGGGCGACCGAGGACGCTGCGTCGGCGAACGCCGTCCTAGAGACGACCCGCCAGCTCGTCGAGACGACCGGAGGCGCAGCAGGCCGTAGCGCCGACCAGATCGCCGACATGGCGTCGAAGATGTCGTTCAAGATCGGGATCGACGACGACGACATTCTCGCCGCCTCGGACGTGATGCTGACGTTCAAGAACGTCTCGGGCGACACGTTCGATCAAGCGATGGCGTCGGCTGCCGACATGAGCGCCGTGTTCGGCCAGGACTTGACCGCCTCGGCCACGCAGCTCGGCAAGGCGCTCAACGATCCGATCGCAGGCGTGTCGGCACTCGGCAGGGTCGGCGTGCAGTTCACCGACGCGCAGAAGGACCAGATTGCGGCGATGATGGAAGCCGGTGATGTCGCCGGGGCGCAGGGCATCATCATGAACGAAGTCGCCAACGAAGTCGGCGGTGCTGCCGAGGCGTCGGCGACCGGGGCGCAGAAGATCGGCGTTGCGTGGGGCGAGGTCAAGGAGTCGGTCGGTGGCGGACTCGCTGGCGCGGTCGAGGGGTTCGCCCCGGCGATTATGGATGCGCTCGGCTCGATCCAAGAACCGCTCGCCGCGGTGGGCGACAGGCTCGGCGAGTCGCTCGGCACCCTGGTCGAAGCGATCGGTCCCGCCCTGGCCCCGCTCGCCGAGAGCATCGGTTCGATCCTCGGCGTGGTCGGCCTCGCCTTCCAAGCGTTGACGCCGCTCGTGCAACCGTTGGTCGGCATCATCCAACTGCTCGTCAACGTCCTGGCGAACGGACTCGGCGCAGCGATCACCGCGCTGATGCCAACGTTCCAGATCCTCGGCCAGGTCATCACGACCCTGCTCGACATCCTCGGTCCCGTCTTCATGGGCATCATCGAGTCGGTCGCCGATGCGTTCGACCAGATGGGTCCGGTCATCACCGAGATCGCCGGGCAGCTCGGCGGCGTTCTCATCACCGCCGTCACCGCGCTCGCCCCGCTACTCGAGACGGTCGGCGAAGTCCTCGGTGCGATCCTCCCGCTCTTCATGGACCTCGTCGGCGTGATCGCTGGCGCGGTCCTCGACGCCCTCGGCGAGCTGCTCCCAGTCGTCGCCGATGTCGCAACGATGCTGGTCGACTCGCTCGCCCCGATCCTGCCCGTGGTCATGAAAGCGTTCGTCAAGCTCGTGTCGGCGATCGCCCCGATCCTGCCGGTGCTCGCCGACCTCGTCGGGATGCTCGTCGAGCAGCTCGCCCCGTTCCTCCCACCGATCATCGACCTCATCGGCAAGGTCGCCACCGTCCTGCTCGACGCACTCGGCGGGGCCGTCGCAGCGATCCTCCCGCCGCTCGTCGACCTCGTGAAGAACGTGCTGGCCGCGCTGATGCCGATCCTGCCGATCCTCGCCGACGCCTTCCTCCAGATACTCGACGCCCTGTTGCCGTTGCTCCCGGCGCTCATCCAGATCGTGACGGTCGCCCTGCCTCCGCTCGTCGAGCTGCTCAACCTCGTGCTGCCACCGATCGCCGAGCTGATCACGTTGCTCGTGTCGGGCCTCGTGCCGATCCTGACGACCGTCATCACGTTCATCGCCGACGTGGTGACCGCCATCGCCAACTGGGTCGCCAACATGATCGAGACGCCATCGAAGATCGGCGAGGCGATCGGCGCGATCATCGACTGGTTCAACCAACTGCCGGGGTTGATCGGTGGGGCGATCGCCGACGCTGCGCTCGCCGTGTGGAACTGGGTCACCGATCTGGGCGGCAAGGTCAAGACCGCCATCGGTCAATTCATCACGGACGCCGTCCAATTCTTCATCGACCTGCCAGGCAAGATTCTCGGTGCGATCAGCTCGCTGGCGTCGTCCGTTGCGGGCGTGTTCGGCGGCATCTGGAGCGCGGTCACGACCAAGCTCGACGAGCTGTGGACGAACATCTCGACGTTCTACGGGGCGCTCCCCGGCAAGATCGTGACGGCGATCGGCGACGTGGCCGGATCGGTCGCCGGGGTGTTCGGCAACATCTGGTCATCGGTGACGACCAAGCTCGACGAGTTGTGGACGAACATCAGCGGCTTCTTCTCGGGCCTGCCTGCCAAGATCGTCGGGGCGTTGGAGGGCATCGGCGGGGCGTTGGCCAGCGGCATCAAGGGTGCGTTCAAGACGGCGTGGAACTCGATGATCGGTTTCCTGCCCGAGTTCTCGTACGACATTCCCGGCCCGCTCGGCAAGATCGGGTTCTCGCTCGACTTCCTCAAGCTCGCCAACGGCGCGATCCTCGACGGGCCGACCGCAATGATCGGTGGCGAAGCCGGACGAGAAGCCGTCATCCCGATCACCAGGCCTGCTCGCGCGTTGCAGCTGATGAACGCCACGGGCCTCACCGACCTCGCCCAGTCGCAAGCAGGCGGGCGTTCCATGGTCAACATCGAGCACGCCACATTCGCCGACGCAACGGACGCCGACCTCGTCGCGCAACGCACCGTGTCAGCGCTCGCAGCAATGGCCCTGTCGTAGGATCGCCGCCGTGGAGCTAAGCCTGTACGACGCATCGCTCGGAACGCTCGACCTCGGCTGCTACCCGTACGTCGTCACCAGCTTGCAGATCGGATCGCCAGCCGTGCGTCCCGTGGCCCGCAACCGGGCGCTCGCAGATGGCGCATTCGACGACACGAAGTACATCGGCGGGCGTGCCGTCACCGCGACCCTGGCGCTCAACAACCGCGGCGCATCGTGCGGCGGGGCAGCGTCCGACATGCAAACCCTCATCGACCAGGTCGTCCCGTACATGAGTCCACGCCTCCGACCGTCGCTCACCTACCAGCTCCCAGGCGCACCAGAGGCCCGCTCGATGATCGTGCGTGGCGAGTCGTGGCCCGTCGCTCTCGACGGCCCCAAGTATCCGACCCTGCCGCTGCAATGGGTGTGCCCGACCGGCGAGATTTTCTCCGGTGCCGCAGGCGAGCAGAACTGCGAAACGATCGTCCCGTCTGCCGACACCGAGCAGGGCCGCACGTATGATCTCGTGTTCGACCGTTCCTACCCGGCGTCGGCGCAGATCGGTGGGCGCATCATCCACAACACGGGCAACGCCACCGCCCACTGGACGCTGACCCTGTTCGGCGTTGCGACCAATCCGACGTTCACGATCAACGGTGTCCTCGTCGCGTTCAACCGCAACGGCGGCCTCACATTGAACATCGGCCAGAACGTTGTGATCGACACGAGGACACGCACGATCCTGCTCAACGGCGACCCGGCGTCGTCGCGTTACGACCGCACGAACTACGACCAGTGGTCGTGGGACCAGTTGCGTCTCGTGCCTGGCGACAACACGGTCGTGTTCGGCGGCACGAGCCTCGGCCTGACGGCAACAGCACAGCTCTGCTGGCGACCAACCTGGATGGCGTGACATGCCCGAGACGCTGACGATCGGCGTTGGCCCGTCCACGGGCAGCATCGCAGTGCAGGAGGTCACGTTCTTCGACGCCCTGCGTCTCTCGTTCAACCTCGACACGGGCGACACGCTGTCGTTCACGGTGCCAGCGTTCTCGCCAGAGGCCGTCTATCTCGACGAGCTGGCGTCGGACATCTGGGCCAGTGGGATCGTCCGCCAGCGCTACCGGGTCATCGACCTCTCGCAAGCGTGGGACGAGGACGGCAACGACCAGATCGCCGTCACCGCCGTGTCGTACAAGCGTCTCCTGTCGGCCCGTCACCTGCGGTCCAACATGGACTTCGGACCGACCCCGCTGGTCGAGCAGGGCGACATCTTGTGGGGCCTCGTCGCTCACACGCAGGCAGCGGTCGGCGGCAACTGGGGCATCACCAAGGGCGCAACGGCGACCGGCCAGCTCCGTGAACGCCACTACCTCGCCGGGGAGAACATCGGCGACCTGTGCGCCAAGATGGCGGCGGTCATCAACGGCTGCTGGTACGGGATCGACGCCGACCTGATCTTCACGGCGAAGCTCCCGGCAACGTTCCGGCATCAGGCGATGCCGTTGCAGCTCGGCGTCACCGCCCGCAAGCTCGCCCGCAAAGGCGCAGCCGACAAGTTCGCCAACGCGGTCCTCGCCACGGGCGACAACATCTCGACCTCGCCGGTGTGGGCCGAGACGCCAGCGCTCGCCGCCGACCCTCGTGGCCGATGGGAGAACGTGTCGTCGCATCCGTCCGTGATCGTGCAGTCGACGTTGACCGAGATGGCGCAGGGCGACCTCGCCTCGGCCCAAACCCCGACCGCGACGTGGACCGCCGAGATCGAACCTGACCGCTGGATCGCCGACTCGACGTACACGCCTGGCGACTTCGTTGTCGCCCTGACCCCGTTGACGCTCGCCGCGCCGATCGGTTCGCCAGCATCGGCGTTCCTGCTGCAAGTGATCGAGACGACAGCGACGTACACGGCAGACGGGGCGCTCTCGGTCAGCCTCACCGCGGTCGAGTTGTCGACCATCGACTTGCACGGCGGCAGCGCCCGTGTCGGCACCGCACGGGTCGGCGTCGCCCGAGTCGGCGCATCGTAAAGGAGGAGCAATGGCCACGCCCACCGCGCCAGCGAACCTGGCAACCAACGACATCATCGACGAGCTGTGGGTCGACGCGGTCACGGTCAACCTCGTGGCGCTCGCCGTCACGGCATGGACGGCGATCACGTTCTCTGGGGCGTGGGTCAATCAGGGCGGAGCATTCCAGACCTGCCAGTACCGCAAGGAGGGCGATCGGGTCTACCTGCGAGGTTCGGCGAAGTCTGGTGCGATCGGCCCGCTCGGCGTGCTGCCCGCAGGGTTCCGGCCACCGGCCAACCTGATTCATCACACCGATGCGACCAACGCTCACTCCCGAGTGGACATTCAGCTCGACGGGACCATCTACGTGCAGACCGGGACGCTGACCGGCTGGTTGTCGCTCGACGGCATCTCGTTCTCGACGGTCGCATGAGCAGAGGGCACACTTCCCCCGTCGACGAGCTGGCATCGGTCATCGCCGAGACGCAGGCGCGCGTCGCCGGTCTGGAACGCACCACGCACCTGCATATCGGTGGGACGGGCGGCGGCGGTGGAGGCGAGGTCGTCACCGCTGGCGCTGGCCTGACCAAGACCGGCACGACGATTGATGTGGTCGGCGACTCGACGATGAGCGTCACCGCCGACCAGCTCGGCGTGATCAACGATGGCATCACCAACTTGAAGCTCGCCAACATGCCGACCCTCACCTTGAAGGGCAACAACACCGGGGCGACCGCCGATCCGAAAGACCTCACCGTCGCCGAGGTCAATGCGATGCTCGGCCTCTCCGCTGGCGGCGATGAAGTCTGGGTCGGCCCTCTCGACCCTGGCACCGGGGTCGGCTACGAGATGTGGTACGACTCCGACGCAGTCTCGCCGTTGGCGAACGACGCACGATGGAACACGGCGTGGGGCGTCGTCGGTGTGACGCCGTTGATCACCGTCGACCAGACCGGCATCGGCCTGACGTTGACGAACCTCACCGGGTACGCCATGCCGTTCACCGCGGTCGCGAACCGGGTCTATCGGGTGACGTGGTTGTTCGCTGCGGCGCAGATCGGCGGGGCAGGCAACCAGACCTTCCGGCTGCTCGACGGCGGCGTGTCGCTCGGCGACATCGAGACGCAGAACTCGTTGATCAGCGTCCAGAATTCGTTGCGCACGATCGGCGGCGGTCGAGAGCTCACCGACCTCGCCGCGGGTGCCCACAACCTGACGATCGCCGGGGTCTGCTCCACCGGGACGATCTCGATCTACAACGCCACGATCAACGGGCGCATGGCGGTCATCGACATCGGTCCGGTCGCTGGCGTGATCCCGTCGATCCCTGGCGGCAACATGTACGGCTTGGAGGCCATCCGGCCTGCCGTGTCGACGGTGGTTCCCGGTTCGCACTTCTACGCCACCGACACGTTCCGCGAGTGGTTGAGCGACGGCACGAGATGGGTGCAGGTCGCCGGGGTGATGCCACGCTTCCGGCTGATCGGTGGAGGCTCGGGCCAGTCGCTCCCGTCCGGTTGGAACAACTGCACGTGGGCCACGGGCACCCCGACCGATCCGATGGCGTTGACGAGCGGCGGCGTGTTCACGTGCCCCGCTTCGCATCCCGGTCGCTGGCGCTTCGACTACACGATCGACATTCAGGCGTGGAACGCAGGCTTCCGGCAGGCGACGTTGCAGGCGCAACCCGGCTCGGTCAACTTCGCATACCAGTCGACGACCGCGGTGTCGGCAACGATCGCCAACTACTTCACCGGCTCGGCCGAGTACGTGCTCACGGCAGGGCAGACCGTGCGGGCGATGGCCTACCAGGACGCCGGGACGCTCGCCGCGAACAGCAACGCCCTGTCGTACTTCCAAGGCCAGTTTGTGGGACCGGTCTGATGGGCGTCCTCTACGTCAACGTGGGCGGCTCGTGGGTGCCGGTCGGTGGCGGCACGACCGACGAGGTCGCTATCGGCCCCGACGACCCGGTCGCAGCGAACCCGAACGTCGAGCTGTGGTATGACACCGATGCGCCGTCTGCTGGGGCGTCGCTGTACGCCAACCGCAACCTCCTCGACAACGGGCAGCACTCGGTCAACCAGCGACAAGTCGGCAACATCGTGATCGGTTCGGCGACGTTCCTCGCGGACCGATGGATGGGCTACGACACCGGGGTCGGCACGGCGTACTTCTACTGGTCGACTGCCGCGGCGTTCGGCGTGTTCCCACCGGCAGGCCGACCTCGACCCGGCAACATCTTGGCGGTCCAGATGAACGTGGCCGAGGCCGCTGCGGCGTTGTCGGCTGGCGACTGGATCTACGTGCGCCAAGGCATCGAGGGCCAGTTCCTCCAACACCTCAACTGGGGCAGCGCCGACCCTCGACCGCTCGTCCTGTCCGTCGACGTGTACTCGCCGATCGCCACGACCTATGTCGTCGAGCTGGAACGCTTGGAGGCGACCGCACGATCCATCTCCAAGCTGCTCCCAGTCCCGGCTGGCTTCTCCACCCAAGTCCTGACGTTCCCCGGCGACTCGACCACGCCGATCACGAACGACAACGCCTCCCGTCTGTCGCTGAACTTCTGGCTCACCGCAGGCTCGTCGTGGACCTCGGGCGCGCTCAACACGTCATGGAACAACCGGGTCGACATCAACCGGGCTGGCGGCATCTCCAACGCATGGCAGGCCACCGTCTCGCAGCCGGTGGCGTTCACGAATGTCCAACTCGAGATCGGCACGACGCCGACGCCGTACGAGGTCCGCCCGTTCGATCAGGAGCTGGCGAAGGCGATGCGCTACTACGAGAAGTCGTATCCGTATGCGACGATCCCCGGCTCCAACGCTGGTGGCATCGGGGCGGCTGCGGCCAACGTGTTCGACGGGTCGGTCCCGACTCGTTTGCAGATGACCGGTGTCGACTTCCGAGTGACGAAACGGATCGCCCCGCTCACCTACCAGGCAGCCTGGACGTTGGACGGCACGCTCGGCTACATCGCTCCGTACAACGCCCCGGCGACCAAGCTGCAAGTCGGCACCTACGGTACGCACGGCGATCGCCAATGGGCCGCCGACTACATGACGCTCAACGTCAGCGGTGCGACCAACACGTACTACCAGTTCCACTGGGCAGGAGGATGCGAGATCTGATGGGCGTTCTGCGTGCTCGTGTGGGCGGGCAATGGGTCGACATCGGCGGAGCTACGGACGCCGTGTGGGTCGACACGGCCGCCCCGGCCGACCCGAATGTCGAGCTGTGGTACGACACGGACGCCCCGGCGAACGGGCCACCGGTCACGTCCAAGGTGTACAGCAAGACGATGACGCCGACCACGGTCAACTCGGGAGGCGCGGGCTATGCCGACTGGTTCACGATCGACGCTGCGGTGCCGGTGCCAGCGTGGGCGACCCGTTTCCGGATCGTGTTGATGATGAGCTACCTGCTGTACCAGACGGCGGGCGGCAACATCTACGGCGTGCGTGTCGCGCTCGGTGGCGCGGTCGGGGCGGGATGGAACTTCGACGACAGCAGCAAGTCGCACTTCGACATCAACCTCACCGACAACATGGCCGTTGTCGCGCCAGGCACGAACCAGGTCCTCAAGGTGCAGGCCTCTCGGATCGCCGGGACGGGCACATGGTCGTGCGGCACGTTCGGCTCCACGGTCGGCGCAACGATCGACTGGCTGGCCTGATGGGCGTCCTGCGAGTCAAGGTCAACGGGCAATGGATCGACATCGGGTCCGGCGCGCCATCGGCCGGTGCGGTGTACGGCGTCAACCACTACGTTGCGCAGCTCGGCCCGTCGACCGTGATCCCGTCCGGCACGCCGGTCGTGTTGGGAACGATCAACATGCCCGCCTCGCCCGCAGGGACGCTGCTCGACATCGGCTGGGTCGGCTACATGAACCAGGGCACGGGCGGCACCGGCTCGACGTTCCTCACCGTGCGAGTCAACGGCGTCGACCAGTACCCGACCGTGGTGGTCGGTGACCGGGTCCAGTTGGAGTCGTACTGCGGTCGCTGCCTCGCTGCGGCCCCGGCGAACGTCGCCTACACGGTCACGCTCGTCGGGGTGAAGGCGTCGGCCGGTGGCACCATCCAAGCGCAGGGCAGCAACACGCTCCTAACCGTCGTGTCGTACCGGCCGTGATCTAGGCTGCGAGGCCATGACCAAGGAGACGCCCGTCTGGTTGCAAGGCGGCACGTATCCCGCTCGCCTCGACCGCTACTTCGTCGAGGAAGTCATGCGCCGCCAGAACCGGGTCTTCCGTGGCCTGCTCGTCTCGCAGCGGGCCGGTGGGGCCACGCAAGGGATCGACGTGTCGGCGGGGTCGTGCGCGATCCTCGGCACGTCCCAAGCGGACCAGGGCATGTACTTCATGCGGTCGACCGCGGTCGAGCAGATCGGTCCCGGCGCTGCGTTCCCACCGACGCCAGGGGCGAACCGAACCGACACGGTCATCGCCCACGTCAACGACCCGCAAGCAGGCGGCGCGGCGGGCAACAACTGGACGATCGAAGTGATCCCCGGTGGCACTTCGCTGCCGACCAACTGCCTCGTGTTGGCAACCATCGCACGCACTCCATCCGAACCGTCGATCCTCAACGCTGCGATCACCGACATGCGCCCTCTCGGCGAGTGGGCATGGACCGTGAGCACGGCTGCGCCAGGGTCGACACGAGGCGTGCCTGGCGACCTGTGGGTCGTCTGCCCGTAGCCGATGCCGTACGCACCGGGGAAGTCGATCTATGGGTTTCCGAAGGAAACGGACGGGTCGCTCGCGCGGCTCGCCGCGGCGTTCCACGCGGTCAAGCCAGGGGCCACCCTGTACTCCCCGGCGACGTACGTGTACCAGTGGTGCTCGACCGGATGGGAACTCGTGTGGGGCGCGACCGTCAACCCGCCCACGAGCGTCACCGCCGCCTACGTTGCGGCTGGCACCAAGGTCACCGTCTCGTGGGCCGCTCCGGTGCCGAACCTGGCCACGTCGTACACGGTGCGCCGCTCCGATGGCCTGATCGTCGCGCAAGGCGTGACGGCCCTCACGGTCGATGACGATGCGGCGCTGCTCGGCTCGTCGTCGTACACGGTCGAGGCGGTCAGCGGTTCGGTCGTGTCGACCAGGACGGCGAGCAACACGGTCACGGTCGACATGCTTCCGGCGACCGCTACCGCGACCGTGGCGGGCGAAACGATTGTCGTGTCGTGGACCCCGAACGTTGCGCAGGGCGAACCCGACCAGTGGCGGATCTACAACGCCACGGACGGCGGCTGGCTCTCGGGTCTGCTGCCAGGCTCGCAACGATCGTTCACGACGGTGGCGATGACGCCGGGTCGCACGTTCACGGTCGGCGTCTACCCGTACCTGTCGGGCGCTCAGGGCAACGGGCGCAACACGAACACGGTCGGCATCATCCCCCGTCCGACGCAACCGCAGTCGTTGGTGGCGTCGGGCATCTCCAACCTGGCCTACACGTTCAACGGACCTGCTGCCGGGGTCGCCACGAGCTACGACCTCGACTACTACATCTCGTCGTGGGTGCCGTGGAAGTACGGCATCACCAGCGGTGGCCCGCACAACCTCGGCACGACCTCGTGCGCCTACGTGCGCTCTCGGACCAACGCGCCAGGCGGCACCTCGGCGTGGACGCAGACGGGTCCGACGTGCCCCGTGAACGACGTGACCGGCCCGCCGTCGACCGCCGTGTCGGTCGGCGCATGGGACATCGGCCAGGCGGCCCTCAACGTCTCGTGGCCGTCGCACTACGACTCGTCGGGCAACGGGATCACCCGCTTGCAGTACTCGATCAATGGCGGCGGCTGGACCGAGCAGAACGTCGTCTATCCGGCTGGCCCCGCATGGTCGGGTTTGACTGGCGGGTTCGGTCGAGGCGTCCAAGTCAGCTTCCGGCTTCGCATGACCGACGCGCTGGGGAACGAGACGTACGGGCCTGCGTCCGGCAACGTGTGGACGAGGCCGCTCGGCGGGGCGATCGCCTACCCGAACCTCTCCAAGACTTGGGGCGCTCAATCCGGTTGGGGCTGGCTCGGCAACGACCGGGTCATCGGCGGCAACTACGGCGGTAACGAGAACTACGGGTTCTGGTTCTACGGCACCCAGATCAGCGACCTCTGCAAGGGCCACACGCCCGACCGCATGTACTTCTGGTCGCAGAAAGTCTCGGGCCTCTCGTCGGCCGGGAACGCCTACATCGCCTGGCACAACGCGGCCTACTACGACGGCGGCGTCCCTGGCGTCGGCGATGTCTTCCACGCCCCGAACCTCGGCACGGCTGCCGACAACACCCAGTTCGGCGCAGGCTGGTACCCGGGGTTCGCCAACGGCACCTACCGCGGGGCGTGCGTGATCGGCAACGGGCAACCGTTCAAGGCGCTGTACGGCATGTCCGAGGCGGGCAGCTCGGGAGCGATCACGATCTACTTCGACCAGTAGCTACCCGACCCACAGCGACACTTCCCAGTCCTCGCCAGCAGCGAGCGCCGTCCAGATGTGACCCACGGCAACGACCGAGAACACGAGGCCCCGCCGTTCGGCCTGCCGGTAGGCCTCGCCGATCTTCATCAGCCACTCGGTCTGCTGCTCGGACCATTGCCGATGCGTGCCGGATCCGCGTGCCCCGATCTCGGGCCAGATCGCCCCGCAGCGCGACCAGTAGTCGAGCTGGCGGAACGACAGGCCCGTCAGGACGGCGACCTCGTCGGTCGAGTAGTAGCCGGTCGTGGTCGTGGTCATCGCTTCTTCCTCCATCGAGCTGCCTGTGGACAAGTGGCGAAGTGGCTGGTGTAACGGTACGGCGTGGCCTGCGTTCCTGTGGACGGGTTATATGCAACCACGGGCAACGGCAAACCCGGTGGACGCTCGACCCAGTCGACGATCCCGAGGTTGCCACCCTCGACCGCTTCGACGTTGAGGGGCATCTGCTTCTTCGTCGTCAACGACTCGACCCAGCGGATCGGCGCGCCGCACGACCCGCAGTTCCCATCGGACCTCAGCACGGGATGACCAGCTCGTAGCGGGCGTGTCGAGTCTCGGCCAGGTGCCGGTCCTCGGACGCCGAGGTCGTGAACTCGACCCGGCACTCGGCGCAGCGAGTCCGGTACGGACCACCAGCCTCGTGCTTGGTGGTCCGTACCCTCGTCCTCCCAGCGACCCGTCCGCTGCCAGGTGGGACTCCTATGCCGAGGCGCTTGGCCTCCTCGGCGGTCAGCCGTGCAGCCGTCATCGGCCTCGCCGGTCGAACGCACGCAACGCCGACACGAGCGTCTCCTCCGCAGCGACCAACACCTTGAGCTCTGCGAACAGGTCGAGCTTGTCCTGGCGGCGTTGCTTCAACGTGAGCTGGATGTCGGCGAGGTCTTGGCGCAGGGTCGCTTCGATGGCGTCGAGCGGATCGTCCGGCTCGGCGGCCTCGACCAGGTGCAGTCCGTCGTCACTCATCGCTGCCCTCCCCGTCCAAGTCGAGTCGCTGGATGCCCTTGGCCTTCTCGATCGCCAGGCGTTGAGCTTCCAACACGTCGCTGACCAGCTCGGGCGACACGACCGTCGCGGTGCCAGCACGCAACGTGTGGACCCGGCGCAGGGCATCGACCCCGGTGAGGCCCTGGTAGTCGACCCTCGACACCTGACACTCGAGAACGACGTACACGGTGTCGCCCAAGTGGTACTCGGCTGGGTCGACGAGCATCGCATCGCTGAGGCCGTCACCGGCGTTCGTGACCTTGATGCTCGACTGCAGCACGTCTCGGCCCTCAAACGACGAGAGGGCCTCTACGGGGTTCTTAGCTGGGTTTCTGGATGTTCGGGCCAACGTGGCCTCCTTCTGGTTTGAACGCAGCAGAGGCGCATATAGGCCCCGATGCGGCGCATGTGGTGGGAATCACGGGAGATACGACCGTGCGGCGTTGGTCGCTTCCCAGACTTGGGCGTCGACCCCGGCACGGGTCCGGCGCTCGACCGGGGCACCGGCCGCGGTGAACATCGCCCGCGCCCATCCCCCGGTCACCAGCTCGATCCGGCGAGGCCGAACCGATGACGGGTTCATGGCGAGGCCCGTGGCGATCTCCTCGTCCGTGCGACCATCCCTGGCCGACCGCAAGTAGTTCAGCACCCTGGCCCGCTGCGTCCCGGTCCGCGGGTACACGGCGAGCGCCGCATTGCGGCTCGTGGCCGAGTGCGCTTGGAAGCGACCGAGATGGTTCGTGTCGGGCGGCTCCCAGACGAAGCACGGCCCGTCGAGACGATGCACGGTCCCGAGCGTGCACGGCGACCCGCACACGCACGTCGGTTCGTCGAAGAGCGTCACGACTTGGCCTCCGAGGACGGCGGCTTCAACCAGTCCAACACCCACTCAAGTGCTTCCCCGTGCTTCGACACCGGCAGGTCGACCAGGCCCATCCCGAACCGCTGCCGGAACTCGTTGCGCAACTCGACCTGCACGTCCACCGGCGCAGCGTTGATCGTCTCGCGGATCCGTTCCTCCGCGCCGGACCTCGACCCGGTCGCCTGCTGGTGGCGCAACTCGTCGGTCGCCGCCTTCGCATCGTCATCGTCGACTGCCATCGTGAACAGGGTGACGAGGGCGTAGCGGCGCAGATACGTCAACGCCCCGCCCAACGCTTGCGGGTCACGGAGCTGCGGCAACCGGATCGGGTCGAACGTGATCCACTCGCCGGACGTGTGCAGCAACGTCGTGCGGATCGACAGCTCCCCATCGACCGAGGTCGGCACTTGGAACGGTCGCAACCCGTTCTCCTCGCAGACCCGTTTCACTTCGCCCAGCACGTCGGTCAGGTCGGCGTACGTGTACTTGTACTTCCCCGTGTCGACCTCATTGGTCTTGCGGACGATCTGCACGAGGCCGAGCGCCGCCCAGAACGCGGTGACGGCCTGGCCTCCCGGCTCGCTCGTGGTGAACGGCGCGGTCATGGCTGGCTCCACGTCGAAGCCTTGACCGGCTCGCCTCGATGCGGCGTGCGGACGGCGTTGTCGGCGAACCGAACGGACGGCACCTTCGCCGGTCGACCGTTGTCGTCCTCGGTGAACTCGCACCAGTCGTCGGGGTCGAGGCCGATCGCCCGCAGGCCCGTGAGCTTCCACGACGGGGTCAGGACGGCGAGCAGGCGCACGGCCAAGTCCTCCGCGGTGAACGCTTCGCCAGTCTCGGTGTTGATCAGGTGCTCGCACCCGAACGCTCGCAGCGCCGCTGGCAGCAGATCCTCGTGTCGCCAGGCGTGCCGGTCGTACGAGTTCGACGCCTCCAAGACGGCCACGCCTTCGATGACGAGACGCCGGACCTCGTACTGGGCGAGCGATGCCGCGGTCGCCGTGTTGAGCGTGGCCCGCACGAACCGCATATCGGCGAGCAGCGCATCGAGTCGTGCGAGCGCCTGGCCGGTAGCGATCGGGTCGTCCCGGTACTGGTCGACCTCGGCGTCCATCGCCATGAAGAAGCGGCGCAACGCTTCGACCCAGTCGGGCGCTGCGGTCGAGCTGGCGACGAGAGCGGTCGCTGCTGGCACCGTCCAATCGGATCGGTGGCTGTTGGGAACGTGTCTCGACTTGACCCCGTAATGGTCGAGGGTGGCGGGAACGTTGGCGGTCATGTGGCCTCCTGAGCTGGTCGGTGGATTGGATTGCTCGTAGGCGATCCTAGTCGATGGGCGAGGGCGCATCGGCGATCGTACGTAGCGACACCTAGGAATGACGGAGGGCCAGGCCGTTGACCGACCTGACCCTCAAACGTCTGAGCAAACCAACCGAGCCGGGAACCACCCCGACGCTGCCGACCGCACGAAGCGATGACCGCATCATAGCCCGCACTAGTCGTCGTTCGTCGAGTCGTTCGTGTCGAGTTCGCCACGCCCCGGCGAGCCGCCTACGATCGGCCCAGAGCAACCGAACCGAACCGACGCCATACGAACGGCGGCGGCGTATCTCGTACCCGCCTCGACAGCGGTGCCCCTGGGTCAGAGCCAGCGTCGCAGCGCGCCCACACGTCGGCGAGGCGCGGCCAAGCGCGGCAAGATGCGGCCTGTCGAACACAGGTGAGGATGAGCAGGGGGATCTTTACCCGAGCGACGGTCGAGGCCGGAACGAAACGCTGCGAGCCACCCAGCCGCAAAGAGCACGGCGATCCGCAGGATCGGCCAGGGACGATGAAACCGTCCGGCTCGACTCGGCGGCCACCGGCTCGACACCAAGTCTGCGACCGCGTTACGGGGCGCAAGAACGCCCTAGCTCGCCCTACGATCGCTCGATGCCCAACGCTTCCCCCTGCTCGACGTTCGACTGTCGCTGCGGCCATACGGCTCCATGCCCGAGCTGCGGGCGAGTCGTTCACGTCGCCGGTCGACTCGTCTCGTACCATCCACCCTGCCCCGCCGACATCGGCAACGCCCCGCCGAGGTCGAGACGGGAACCGGGGCGCTGCTCGGCGACCACCAAGCGCGGCGCTCGATGTCCGAACCCGACCGACCGAGCATGCGGCCTCTGCCACGTCCACGACCCTGACGGGACATTCCGACGCCAGCAGCGGCGCAAACACAAGATGTAGTGGTCGAGGCCCCGAGCAGCCACCACATCTTGACGCCTTCGCCACGACTAGCTAGCAGCGCCTACGATCGACGACGAGCCAACCACCCGTCCACGAACCGAGGCCCAATGCGCAGACCCGACCAAACCCCGCTACCGGGGTTCGACACGTTCCTCCCCGCCATGCCGATGCCGACCGACTTCGACACCTTCTGGCGTTGCTACCCGAACAAGCAGGGCAAGTCCGAGGCCCGCAAACGATGGGCCAGGATGACGCCCGCCGAACGATGCGAGGCCGCCGACACGCTCGGCATGTGGGTCGAGTTCTGGAAGCTCGCCGGGACCGAGCAACGCTTCATCCCGCACGGCTCGACGTGGCTCAACCAACGGCGCTGGGAAGACGACCTCCCCGAGCTGCCCGCCCCGACGCTGACCCGTGCCCGCGGCATGGCCGGACTCGCTGCCCTCCGAGCGATCGCCAACGCCCAGCAGCCACCGAAGGCGATCGGCCAATGAACATCGACGATGCGATCGGAGCAATGGAGTTCCTCACGGCGATGACGACCGGCTGGTCCGACGACGCAGCCGCCGCCTACGCCGTCGAGCTGTCGAACCTCGCCGACCCAGAGGCCCTCTACCGAGCAGTCCACCAGGTCGCCGCGACATGGACCGATGCGTGGCGACCCTCCCTCGCTGTCGTTCTCGAGGCCTACAAGGTCGAGCGTGAGGCGCAACGTCGTCACGAGGAGGGCGGGCGCATCGACCGTGGCCCGTTCGTCCCGCTCGACCGTGGCCTGGCGATCGCCTGGGAGACGTACGTCCACGACTGCAACGCTCGTGGCGTCGAGCCGTCTCGTGCCCTGTTCGGTCGCTGGGCCGCAAGCCTGCCACCGCCACCACCGGTCCCGGTCGAGTGACACGCAATACGATCCCGCTGGGCGTGCGTTCGGAAGTGATGGCCCGTGACCGTCATTGCCAGGCGCACGCCCGCGGGTTCGCCCTCGACCTGCCGTGCGCCGGGTACCTGGTCGTTCACCATCGCATCCTCAAAGGCATGGGCGGCACGTCGATCCCCGAGCTGAACGAACCGGGCAACCTCCTCGTGTTGTGCGACCGGCATCACGTCCACGCCCACGAGCGCGACCGAGCAGGAGCAGAGGCGACCGGAATAATCGTGCGCCGGTCGTAGGGCGAGCTAGCCTGTGGCCTCGTGACCGTCGACCCGACCCACAACCTGCCAGGCCAGATCATCGCCGTGCTGGACGAGCTGGAAACGGCGACCCACGACTACGGCGTGGCGCTCCGCAAGTCGAACGCATCCGAGGCCGACTACCGACTCGCCTTCGCCGGGGCCGCAATCAAGCTCGCTGACGGCGCGGTGGGGAAGATGACCGTGGCGACACGAGAGGCCCACGCCCTGCTCCAATCACGCCACGAGTACCAGCGTTGGATGATCGACTCGGCGGTCGCCGACTCGTCACGCCAGCTCCTGTACTCGCTGCGGGCCAAGCTCGACGCCCTCCGCACGCTCAACGCAAACGTCCGCGCACTCACCGATCCGAGGCTCCCATCATGACCACCGCACCCTCGACCTTGAACGGTCGCAAGCCAACCACCGAGGCTCGCAAGGCCCTCGCTCGACTACGCCGCGTGTCCGAGCAGATCGCCCAAGCGGACGCCCGCCAGCGTGCCAGGCTCGCCGAGCGTTACGACCTCGCCGTGGCAGCGCGCGAGGGCGGGGCGACGTGGCCGCAGATCAACGGCGCGGCAGGGGTCGCCAACATGCAAGCCACGGTCAATGGGAAGCGCCCCGAGGTGTAGCCGTCGACCCTGCGTCCGGCAGGGAATGTGGAAGTGGCGCTAGGCACCCCTACGATTCTCGCCATGAGCAAACAAACCACACCCACCCCCACACCCACCGCATCGACCGACAAGGTCGAGCGACTCAACCTGGCGAAGGTCGAGCACGAGGCCATCAAGGCATGGAAGAAGTCCGGCAGCAAGGGCGACGCCCCAGCGACACCGAACCTCGATGCGATCAACGCCGACAAGGCATCAGGAGGATCGACCGTGAAGAAGTCGACGAAGAAGTCCAAGTCCGACAACCCCCGCCCCGAGCGGGCAGAGGGCATCACGTTCATGTACAACGGCAAGCCGGTCGCCCACAACTTCCTGGCCCGCCTCGCCGCCAACTTGAAGATGCCCGTCACCGACCTGCGAGTCGAGCTGGCAGCCGCTGGGATCGAGACGCCCGAGATGCAGACGTGGTCGCTGGCGATCGGCGAAGCCGTCATCGGTGCCGTCCTGCCCGGCGACGAAGTCCCCGCCGACCTCGCCGTGATCCGGTCGAGCCGCAAGGCCAAGGTCGCCGACGAGCAGCCGGTCGAGTACGCCATCGTCCGTACCGCGGCCCGCAAGTACTCGGCGCTTCGCAACGGTGTCGAGCTTGACCGTCCGGTCGACTCGGCGAAGAAGGCGCAGGCGATCATCGACGCCAACGGCGGCCCCGCCGACCTTGAGGTCGAGGACGTGCGGGAGGGCGCAGCAGCCTGACCCGTTCGCAAGCAGGCCCCGCTCGACTTCGGTTGGGCGGGGCCTGTTGCGCGCCTGGCCCCTGGTCGCCGTCGTGCGCTCGACACGACCCGCCGTCCCGAGTGCCCACCCGATCCCGGTGTGCGCAGCAGATCGCAACGTGGAGGGCGCTACGACGCATGTGGAGCACACCGCTAGGGCGTCCTACGATGGGCGCTATGAACGACTGCATCCTGTGGGCCGGTGCCCGCAAACCGAACGGCTACGGCCAGCGCCGTCTCCCTGGCGGTCGCTTCACGTCGGCGCATCGGCAGGCGTGGGTCGAGGCCCACGGGCCGATCCCTGCTGGCATGGTCGTGATGCATCGTTGCGACAACCCGCCATGCGTCAACGTCGACCACCTGATGCTCGGCACGCAAGCCGACAACCTCGCCGACATGCGTCGCAAGGGTCGAGCCGGTCGAGGCGCTGCACGAGGCGAGGCCGCTCCGAGCGCCAAGCTGACGTGGGTGCAGGTCGAGTCGATCCGCCAGCGCGTCGCCAACGGCGAACGTCCCATTGATCTCGCCGCCGAGTTCGGCCTCAGCCGCTCGTCGGTTCATTCGATCGTCCACTACAAGACGTGGGCGACGAGCAAACCAACCAACCAACAGGAGAATGATTGAAATGAGCGCTTACTTCGACACTGGGTTCTCGGTGCGTATGCCGATGTGGCATGGCCTAGGGACGGTCCTCGACGACTACCCGACCGACTGGCCCGACGCCCGCCGCATCGCCGGACTCCAATGGGAGCCGGAACTGCGACCGATGGTCGAGGCCCGATGCGCCGACTGCAACGCCGT
>Ga0207686_10000387_pt1 | contig 30664 bp, 34 predicted proteins | sample KBSM24metaG_FD_184396 | JGI IMG/M metagenome (GOLD analysis project Ga0207686, IMG submission 184396) | Miscanthus rhizosphere microbial communities from Kellogg Biological Station, Michigan, USA - KBS M2-4 metaG (SPAdes) (version 2) | ecosystem: Host-associated > Plants > Roots > Rhizosphere >...
CCTGCGCGAACAGATCCATCGCCACCCATTCCGGATTGGCGCTGCCGTCGGCGATCACCAGCACTTCCGACGGGCCGGCGACCATGTCGATGCCGACAGCGCCGAACACGCGCCGCTTGGCCGCGGCGACATAGGCGTTGCCGGGTCCGACGATCTTGTCCACCTGCGCGATCGTGGCCGTGCCGAAAGCGAGCGCCGCAATCGCCTGCGCACCGCCTATCGTGTAGGTGCATGTGACGCCGGCCAGGTGCGCGGCGGCGAGCACCAGCGCGTTTTTTACGCCGTTGGGCGTCGGGACGACCATTACGATCTGGCTGACGCCGGCGACCTTGGCCGGGAGCACGTTCATCAGCACCGACGACGGATACGCGGCCTTGCCCCCGGGCACATAGACGCCGACTCGCTCGAGCGGTGTCACTCGCAAGCCCAGGCGCGTTCCGTCCGGTTCGGTGAACGACCAGGATTCGGCGCTCTGACGCGAGTGGTAGGCGCGGATGCGCTCGGCGGCCTGCGCGAGCGCCAGCTTCTGGTCTGCGGGCAACGTGTCGTGCGCGGCTTTCAATTCGTCTGCAGGCAATTCCAGCGCGGCAACGGACGCCGCCTTGACCCGGTCGAACAACGCCGTGTATTCGAGCACCGCGGCGTCGCCGCGGACTCGCACGTCGGTGATGATGCTGGCGACCGAGGTATCGATCGCATCGTCGTCGGCCTTGTCGTGCGCCGTCAGCTTCGCCAGCGCCGACGCGAATCCTGGATCCGACGAATCGAGGCGGCGAATGTCAGGCATCGCGTGGTACCGCCTTGGCGATGGCGTCGAGGATCGGCTGGACCGCATCGCGCTTGAGCTTGAGCGCGGCCGGATTGACGATCAGCCTCGCGCTGATCGGCCGGATTTCCTCGACGACGACCAGATCGTTGGCTTGCAGCGTCTTGCCGGTGCTGACCAGGTCGACAATCAGGTCGGCCAGGCCCACCAGCGGCGCGAGCTCCATCGACCCGTAGAGCTTGATCAGATCGACATGAATTCCCTTGGCGCCGAAATGCGCCCGCGCGGCGCCGACGTACTTGGTGGCGACCTTGAGCCGGGCGCCGCGCTGGACGGCGCTGGCGTAATCGAAGTCCCTGCGCGCCGCGACGACCAGGCGGCAGCGGCCGATCGCCAGGTCGAGCGGCTGATAGAGTCCTTCGCCGCCGTGCTCCAGCAGAATGTCCTTTCCGGCGACGCCCAGATCCGCCGCGCCGTGCTGAACGTAGGTCGGAACGTCGGACGCGCGCACGATGACAAAGCGCAGGTCGGAGCGATTGCTCGCCAGGATCAGCTTGCGCGAGGCTTCCGGGTCGTCTTCCGGAGCGATGCCGGCCGCGGCCAGCAGCGGCAGCGTCTCATCGAAGATGCGCCCACGGGAGAGCGCGATGGTGAGCGGGAACATGGCGGGCAGGAAAGGCGCATTCTAGCGCACTCACCTGCGCGCATCCGCCAGCCGGCCAGTCAACTGACGCGACGGATCCGCGCGCCCAGCGCCGAGAGCTTGTCCTCGATGCGTTCGTAGCCGCGGTCGAGATGATAGATGCGATCGATCACCGTCTCGCCTTCCGCGATCAGGCCGGCGATCACCAGGCCCGCCGAGGCGCGCAAATCGGTAGCCATCACATTCGCCGCGGTCAGCTTTTGCGCGCCGCGGACGATCGCGGTGTTGCCCTCGACCTCGATCGCCGCACCCAGGCGCTTCAGCTCCTGCACGTGCATCATGCGGTTCTCGAATATCGTTTCGGTGATCATCGCCGCGTCGTCGGCCACGGTCATCAGCGCCATCAGCTGGGCCTGCATGTCGGTTGGAAACCCCGGATAGGGCGCGGTGCGCATCGATACGGATTTGAGCCTTCCGTTGCGCTTGATCCGGATCGTGCTCCCGTCTATCGTCGGCGCAACGCCCGCTTCGGCGAGCTTGTCGAGGACTGCGCCCAGCGTATCGGGACGCGCGCCGGTAAGCGCGACGTCGCCGCCGGTCGCGGCGGCAGCGACCAGGAAGGTTCCGGTCTCGATGCGATCGGGCATGATCGCGTGCGTGGCGCCGGACAGGCGCGCCACCCCCTCGATCACGATGCGGTCGGTGCCGGCGCCGGTGATCCTGGCGCCCATCGCGTTCAGGCATTCGGCGAGATCGACGACCTCCGGTTCGCGCGCCGCATTGTCCAGCACCGTCGTGCCGTCCGCGAGCGTCGCGGCCATCATCAGGTTTTCGGTGCCGGTCACCGTCACGAGGTCGAAGACGAAGTTGGCGCCGGACAGACTCTTCGCCTTGGCATCGATGTAGCCGTGATCGAGATCGATTTCCGCGCCCATCGCCTGCAGGCCTTTGATGTGCTGGTCGACCGGCCGCAGCCCGATCGCGCAGCCGCCCGGCAGCGACACGCGCGCTTCGCCGCAGCGCGCGAGCAGCGGTCCGAGTGCCAGGATCGACGCGCGCATGGTCTTCACCATTTCGTACGGCGCGAGCGGCCAGTCGATATTGGCCGCCGAGAGCGTCAGCCCGTTGGGGTCTCCTTCCGCATGCACACCCATCTGCGCGAGCAGCGAGCGCATCGTGCGCACGTCATTGAGCTTCGGAACGTTCGTGAGCACCAGCGGCTCGGAGGTCAGCAGCGCGGCGCACAGGATGGGCAGCGCCGCATTCTTGGCGCCGGAAACCCGCACTTCGCCTTGCAGCGGGACACCGCCGGTAATCGCCAGCTTGTCCATCGACGCCAGCCTACCCCGCCGGAGCGCGCCACTGCGCCGGCGTCAGCGTCTGCATCGACAGCGCATGAATTTCCTCGCGCATGCGCTCGCCCAGCACCCCGTAGACCAGCTGGTGCTGCCGTACCTTGCTCAAGCCGGTGAATTCCGCGCTGACGATCAGCGCCTGGAAGTGCCGTCCGTCGCCGTCGACCGCGACGTGCTCGCAGACGAGCCCCGACTCGATCGTGCGCTTGATTTCTTCCGGAGTGATCGCCGCCATGTTGGGATCTGGTCAATGCCGAAGCTTGTAGCCGCGCTTGAGCATGACCAGCGTTACCGCGCTCAATGCCGCGCAGAAGAAGACGACGATCGCGAGGCTCGTCGCGGGTGCTACATCCGACAGGCCGAAAAAGCCGTAGCGGAAGCCGTCGATCATATAGAAGAACGGATTGAAATGCGACAGCGACTGCCAGAACGGCGGCAGCGAATGGATCGAGTAGAAGACGCCGGACAGGAACGTCAGGGGCACGATGACGAAGTTCTGGAAAGCCGCCAGTTGATCGAACTTGTCGGACCAGATTCCAGCGATCAATCCGAGAATGCCCAGGATGGCGCTGCCGAGCAGCGCGAATGCGAGCGCCCATAGCGGATGCGCCGGCGCGATCGGTGCAAACGCCAGCGTGACGACGAACACGCCCAGGCCGACGACCAGGCCGCGCACCATCGCGCCGAGCACGTAGGCGGCGAACATGTCGAGCGGCGACAGCGGAGTCAACAGGACGAAGATCAGGTTGCCGGTGATCTTGGACTGGATCATCGACGACGAGCTGTTGGCGAACGCATTCTGCAGCACTGCCATCATCACCAGGCCGGGAATCAGGAACGCCGTATAGGAAACGCGTCCGTCGAAAACCGAAACGTGCGCCTCGAGGACATGCGAAAAAATCAGCAGGTAGAGGAGCGCCGTCAGCACCGGCGCGAGTATCGTCTGGAAGCTGACCTTCCAGAAACGCAACAGCTCCTTGTAGAACAGCGTCAGCCAGCCCGCGCCGCGTGCCGGCAGAATGCGCACCGCGCGGGCCTCGCCTTGCGCCGGCTGATCGATCGCCTTCACTCCTGGCGCGCCATGATGCGCAGGAACACCTGCTCGAGGTCGGCTTCCTGCAGCGACAACTCGATGATCGTGATTCGCGCTTCGCGCAGCGCCGCCAGCATGCTCTCCAGCTCGGCGTAATCGGCCAGCCTCAACAGGTACGTCTGTCCGTCGCGGCGCAAAACCCGCCCGGGCCAAGCACCCGGCAGCGGCTCGGCGACAGTCAGCCGGACGGTGAGTCCGGCGAAGGTCGACAGCAGCTTCTGCTTGGTGTCGAGCGCAACGATCCTGCCGGCCTTGAGCATCGCGATGCGCCCGCATAGGGATTCCGCTTCCTCCAGATAATGCGTCGTGAGGATGATCGTGTGCCCGTCGCCGTTGAGCTTGCGGATGAACGACCACAGGCTCTGCCGCAATTCGACGTCGACGCCGGCAGTAGGCTCGTCGAGCACGATTACCGGCGGCTTGTGCACCAGCGCTTGGCCGATCAGCATGCGGCGCTTCATCCCGCCGGACAGCGCCCTCATGTTGCTGTTGGCCCGCGAAGCGAGGCCCAGGTGATGCAGCAGCTCGTCGATCCAGTCATCCCCATCGCGAATGCCGAAATAGCCGGCCTGAATGCGCAGCGTCTCGCGCACGGTGAAAAACGGATCGAACACCAGTTCCTGCGGCACGACACCCAGCAGGCGGCGTGCACGCGCATAGTCGGTAACCACGTCGTGACCCAGCACGCGCGCGTCGCCCCGGTCGGCGCGCGTGAGCCCCGCGAGGATCGAGATCAGCGTGGTCTTGCCGGCACCGTTCGGACCGAGCAGGCCGAAGAACTCGCCCTCTTCGACCTCGAGATCGATCCCGGCGAGCGCCTGAACCGGTCCGAAGCGTCGCGCGACGTCGACGATTTCGACCGCGGCGCTCATGGCCCCGCCACGCTTGCGGCCAATTCGGCCGCCGCGCTGCCCCCGCTGGGGGCGCAATTCGCGCCTTGGAACGGTCCGGCGGCGCTCATGGCCCCCCCCAACTTGCGGCTCGCGTCGCCTCACGCTCGATCGCGCGCCGCGGCTGCCCCGATGCGAGGCGATCGAGGATACGCGCGCGCGGCATGGCGCGTAATCGCGAAAAAATCCGCAGCAAGATGTTCAGGCGGGAGAAAGCAGCCCGTCGACGCCGTAGAGCTCCGCCAGCGAGGCCATGGTCGGCGGGACGTTCTCGAATGCCAGCTCGATGCCTTCGGCGACGGCCCGGCGTTTCCATTCCAGCAATACCGCCACGCCGGCCGAATCAACCGGCTCGACGTCTTTGAGATCGACTCGACCGGTCGTCGGCAGCGGTACTCCGACACTTGCCGCGAGCACACCGGCGACGTTGTTGATCGTCAGCGGACCGGTGAGCACCCAGCGGCCATCGTCGGCGCGGAGCACCTGCGCAACCGGTACCACCGGCACTGCGGGCTGCACCCTCTTGGTCACTTCGGCGTCGGCCCCTTGTTCTTGTCGGCCAGCATCTTCACCAGGCCGTCGACGCCGGAACTCTTGATCGCATCGTTGAATTCATCGCGGTAGTTGGTCACCAGGCTCACGCCGGCGACGATGACGTCGTATGCCTTCCAGCCGTCGGGGGTCTTCGCCATGCTGTAGTCGATCTGGACGGGCGCCTGACCGGGCCGTCGCACCGACGTGCGCACGATCACGTCGGTGTCGCCCGGATTCGACCGCAGCGGCGCGTAGTCCATCGTGTTGTCGCGATAGTTGGACAGCGCGCCGGAGTAGGTGCGCACGAGCAGGGTGCGGAACTCGTCGGACAGCGTCTTCTGCTGTTCCGGCGTCGCGCTGCGCCAGTTGCGGCCCATGGCCAGCGCGGTCATACGGGCAAAGTCGAAATGGGGCGCGAGCTTGCTCTCGATCAGCTGCTTGACCTTGGCCTGGTTCCCGGCCTGCAGATCCTTGTCGCCGCGTATCGTCTGCAGTACGTCCTCGGAAACGCGCTTGACCAGCGCATCCGGCGCTTCCTGCGCCTGCGCCTGCGCGGTCAACGCGAGTGCAGCCGCGAAAAGAATCGATACCCATCGGTAAATCATTGTGAACCTCGTCGAATATGTGTGTAGCGAGCCGGGCGGCCGATCCTCGCGCCGCCGGGTGGCTTCGAGCACGGGATCTGAACGTTACTCTTCTTCCTCTTCCGGCGGCGGCTTGCCGTCGTAGACCTGGTAACGCCGCGCCCGCAGGTATGCGTTACGCAGATAACGATATTTGTCGAGCGCCGCGGCATCGAGCACGCTCTCGGCGCTCAGCAGCTGCGCCCGGGTGTCAAGATAACCGAGGGCGATGAGCCAATTGCGCAAGGGAACGTTGTCGATATAGCCGATCGGTCCCGTGTAAAGGCGCACCACCCACCCGGTTCCGTCCCGAACGGTGGTTGGTCCGAACAGCGGTACGAAAAGGTAAGGGCCCTGCGGCGCGCCCCACTTGCCGAACGTGATGCCGAAGTCGGTCTTGTCCTTGGTGATGCCCATCTCGGACGCGAGGTCGAAAATGCCAAGGATGCCGAAGGTCGAATTGAGCAGGACTCGTCCGAAATCGTCGCCGGCGCGCTCCTTCTTTCCCTGCAGCACATGGTTGATGCCGGTGAACAAATCGTCGATGTTGCCGTAAAAGTTGGACACTCCTGTCCGCACCGGCTCCGGGGTCACCTTGACGTAGGTCTGGGCGATGGGCTTGATCACATTGCCATCGACAACCTCATGCACCGAGTACATCGCGCGATTCCATGGCTCGAAGGGGTCGACTCGCGACGGCGTCCCCGCGCACCCGGCGAGCAGCACACAGGCCACGGCGAGCGTCGAAGCGATGCGGCGAATGGAAGAATTCATTTGCCGGCGCCTCCTTGTGACGCCTTGTCGAACAGGAACTGGCTGATCAGCTTCTCGATGACCACCGCCGATTGCGTCTTGGCGATGTGATCGCCATCGTTCAGCATCGCGGTGTCGCCTCCTGCATCGAGACCTATGTACACTTCACCGAGCAACCCCGAGGTGTTGATCGATGCGATCGTGTCCTTGCTGAACGAATAGTCGCGGTCGATGCGCATCGTGACGACCGCCGCATACGTCTTGGGATCGAGCTTGATCGACTCGACGCGACCGACGACGACGCCGGCGGCCTTCACCGGCGAGCGCAGCTTCAGTCCGCCGATGTTGTCGAAGCTCGCCTCGACCCGATAGCTGGGCGTGCGGTCCAGCGTCAGCAGATTGCCGACCTTCAAAGCGAGAAACAATATCGCTCCGAGGCCGACCGCGACGAACACGCCGACCCACAGATCGATCGCGGCACGGTTCATAGACCGACTCCCCTGAACATGAACGCCGTCAGCACGAAATCGAGCGCAAGTATCGCCAACGACGAAATGACGACGGTTCTCGTCGTCGCGCTCGACACTCCTTCCGCCGTCGGCTTGGCGTCGTAGCCCTCGAGAACCGCGATCAACGACACCGCGGCGCCGAACACGATGCTCTTGATGACACCGTTGGTGATATCCGGCCAGACCTTGACCCCAGCCTGCATCTGGCCCCAGAAGGCGCCGGCGTCGATTTCGATCATGCGCACGCCGATCAGGTACCCGCCGAAAATGCCGAACGCCGAGAACAGTGCCGCGAGCAGCGGCATCGAGACCACCCCGGCCCAGAACCGCGGCGCGACCACGCGCGCGATCGGGTCAACCGCCATCATCTCCATCGCCGACAGCTGCTCGGTCGCCTTCATCAGGCCGATCTCGGCAGTTATCGCGGAACCCGCCCGGCTGGCAAACAACAGACCCCCGATTACCGGTGCGAGTTCCCTCACCAGCGACAGCGCGACGACCAGGCCCAGCTGTTCCTGTGCACCATAGCGCTGGAGCACTTCGTAGCCTTGCAGCGCCAGCACCATGCCGACGAAGAGTCCCGACATCAGGATGATCACCAGCGAGAGAACGCCGGAGAAATAGATCTCGCGCACCGTCAGATGCAAACGGCGAAACGCCATCGGCGTCTGCCAGAGGATCGCGCCGAGGAAGCGCGCCATATAGCCGAGCCGCGCCACGCCGCCGGTCACGGTGCCTCCGAGCCTGCGAAGCGCCAGCGCGAGGTCGCTCATCGTGTCACTCGACATCAGCAAGCAGAGCTTTGTGGTATGGCGGGGCCGGATAATGGAAGCGCACCGGCCCATCCGGCTGTCCATCGACGAACTGGCGGACGAACGGATCGCTCGACGCGCGCACTTCGTCGGGCGTGCCGCTGGCGACGATCTTTCCCTCGGAGACGAAATACAGGTAATCGACGATCTTCAGCGATTCGTAGACGTCGTGGGTCACCACGATCGACGTGATCCCCAGAGCATCGTTGAGCCGCCGGATCAACTGTCCGACCACCGCCAGCGAAATCGGATCGAGGCCGGCGAACGGCTCGTCGTACATGACCAGCATCGGATCGAGCGCAATCGCGCGTGCGAGCGCGACGCGGCGACCCATGCCGCCGGACAATTCCGAGGGCATCAACTGCGCGGCGCCGCGCAAGCCCACCGCGTCGAGCTTCATCAGGACCAGGTCGCGAATCATCGATTCGGTGAGCTCGGTGTGCTCGCGCATAGGGAACGCGATGTTCTCGAACACCGTCATGTCGGTGAACAGGGCGCCGAACTGGAACAGCATGCCGAACTTGCGGCGCAGCGCGTAGAGCGCATCGGGCTCGAGGTCGGAGACCGATTGCCCGCCGACCAGCACTTTGCCCTTCTTGGGCTTCAGCTGGCCTCCGATCAGGCGCAGGATCGTCGTTTTCCCGGATCCGCTCGCACCCATGATCGCGACGATTTTCCCCCGCGGAACGGTCATTGTGATCCCGCGCAGGATAGGTCGCGTGTCGTAGGAGAACGACACGTCGACCAGCTCGATCGCCGCCGCGGCCGGGTCGAGCCGGCGCGTGGGACTCAGGGTGGCATGCGAATCCGCGGTGGCGGCGACCGGCATCGGAGCGGTGGAAAATCCGGGGAAGGACGTGGATTGTAGCCCGTTCGCCGCAACGCAACAACGACGCGCGCCCGAAGTGCGAGCCCGTGTGACCGGTGTCAGCCGCGAAGCAATCGCCGCTCGGCGAACGCCAGATCTCCGGGCTTGCCCAGCAGCACCAGGACGTCGCCGGCCTCGAAGCGAAAGTCCGGCGACGGCGCGGCAGCTCGCGCGCCGCGCCGCCGCACGCTGTTGACCTCGACGCGTCCTTCCAGATTGAGCTCGGCGAGCGATTTGCCGACCGCGGTCGAGCGCTCATTGAGCAGCACTGAATGCAGCCGCGGCTGAAGATTGTCCTCGGCGTCGGCAGCATCGGTCGCGCCATGGAAAAAGCCGCGGAAGATGCTGTAGCGCTCCTCGCGCACCGCCTGGATTCGCGCCAGCACGCGGTTGAGCGGCACGCCCAGCAGCAGCAGCGAATGGGACGCGAGCATCAGGCTGCCTTCGAGCGCCTCCGGCACGACCTCGGCCGCACCTGCCTTCAGCAGCCGGTCGAGCTCGGTATCGTCGAACGTGCGAACGATCACCGGTACCTCGGGCCGCGTATGCTGGATGTGATGCAGAATTTTGATCGCGATCGCGGTGTCGGTGAATGTGATTGCCACAGCGCGCGCCTTTTGCAGTCCGGCCGCCGTCAACGCTTCGCGCCGGCCGGCGTCCGCATAGACGACGTTGCCGCCCCCGTGCGCCGCCTCGGCAACGCGCTGCGGATCCGAGTCCAGCGCAAGAAAGGCTATGCCCTCGGCCTCGAGCAGCCGGCCGAGATTCTGGCCGCTGCGCCCGTAACCGCAGATGATCACGTGATCCTGGCGGGAGATCGTGCGGGCGGCGATCTGCGTGACCTGTGCGGCGCGCGCCAGCCAGTCGTTGGCCGTCATCCGGCGGACCAGCGGCTCGGCCAGCTGGATCATGAACGGCGCCGCCAGCATCGACAGAACCATTGCCGCGAGCACCAGTTGCGGAAAAGTCGAATCCAGGATGTGCAGATCGGTGCTCAATGCCAGCAGCACGATCGCGAACTCGCCTGCCTGCGCCAGATAGAAGCCGGTGCGCAGCGCTGTTGCAAGCGGCGAGCGAAACGCCCTGGCCAGAATGACGATCAGGACCAGCTTGGCCAGCACTGGTCCGATCAGCAGCAGAAGAACCCAACCGAGATGGTCCGCAACGATAGTCAGATTCAGATACATGCCCACGCTGACGAAGAACAGGCCGAGCAGGACGTCGCGGAACGGCTTGATGTCTTCTTCGACCTGGTAGCGGTACTCGGTTTCCGCGATCAGCATGCCCGCGAGAAAAGCGCCCAGCGCGAACGAAAGACCGGCGAGCTCGGTCAGTTCCGCCAGCCCGAGGGTCACCAGCAGCACATTGAGCATGAACAGCTCTGGCGAGCGCAGCCGGGCAACGATGAAGAACCAGCCGTGCATCAGCTTCTGGCCGAAGAACAGGATCGCCGCGAGCGCGAAGGCGGCCTTGCCCGCGGCGATGGCCAGCGGTTTCCACAGATCCGTGCCGCCCTCGGCGACCGTCGGCACCGCGATCAGGAACGCGACCACGGCCAGGTCCTGGAACAGCAGGATGCCCATCACGTCGCGCCCGTGAGGCGAGTTGAGCTCGGAGCGCTCGGCGAGCAGTTTCGACACGATGGCCGTCGAGCTCATCGCCAGCGCGCCGCCGAGCGCGAAACCGGCAAGCCAGCTGAAGTGAAGAAAATGCAGCCCGACCATCGCCACCAGCGTGGTGATCGCGACCTGCGCGAGTCCCAGTCCGAACACCGCCCGGCGCATCGTCTTGAGCTGGGGCAAGCTGAATTCGAGGCCGATCGAGAACATCAGGAAGACGACGCCGAATTCGGCCAGATCGCGCACGTTCGCGTCGTCCGGCACCCATCCCAGCGCGTGCGGCCCGACCGCTATGCCGATCGCCAGGTAGCCGAGGATGGGCGGCAGGCGCACCAGCCGGCAGATCACTACCGCGACGACCGACGTGGCGAGCAACAACAGTATCAGTTGCAGCGTATGGGTCATCTTTTTGCTTGCGCGACGGCAGCCGCGCGAAACGACGATGCGCGCCTCGCTACCGGCCGCATGGCACCGCGCGAGCGCCGTGCGAATGTAGCACAGAGCGTGCGCTTTCCCCTGACGGTATACTGCCCGGATGCCGACACCGATCCGCGCCCACGCCCCGGCCGCGCCCACTGCAGCGGCAGAAGTCGATGCCGCGCGGGCGCTCGCGCTGGGACGCAGCGTGCTGGCCACCGAGGCAATGGCGATCGATGTGCTCCAGCATCGCTTGGGCGATGACTTCGTCGCCGCGGCCGATGCAATCTACCGCTGTCGCGGCCGCGTCGTAGTCACCGGCATCGGCAAGTCGGGCCACATCGCGCGCAAGCTCGCGGCAACGCTCGCCTCCACCGGCACGCCGGCATTTTTCGTTCATGCCGCCGAGGCGGGGCACGGCGATCTCGGCATGATCACCCCCGACGACGTCGTGCTGCTGCTGTCGAATTCGGGCGAAACGGACGAGCTCTTGGTGCTGCTCCCGCACTTGAAGCGCCAAGGCGCCAGGCTGATCGCGCTGACCGGCAACGAGCAGTCATCGCTCGCTCAGGCGGCCGACATTCATCTCGACGCCAGCGTCGACAGCGAGGCCTGTCCACTGGGCCTCGCGCCGACGGCGAGCACAACCGCCGCGCTGGCGCTGGGCGACGCGCTGGCGCTGACGGTGCTCGACGCGCGCGGCTTTTCGGTCGAGGACTTCGCCCGTTCGCATCCGGGCGGCACGCTGGGACGACGGCTGCTGACCCGCGTGCGTGACGTCATGCGCACCGGCGTCGCGCTGCCGATGGTCGCGGCCGATGCGTCGCTCGCCGACGCGGTGGTCGAGATGAGCGGCAAGGGCATGGGCATGACCGCGGTCGTCGACGCCGAGCAGCGCGTCGCCGGCATTTTCACCGACGGCGATTTGCGTCGCAGCTTGAGTCGCGTGCGCGACTTCAGCGTCGCGCGGGTCGCCGAGCTGATGACGCCAAACCCGCGCACGATTGCGGCCGACCTGCTGGCGATAGACTGCGTCGAACTGATGGAGACGCCGCCGAAAGTCAGCCAGTTGCTCGTCGTCGATGGCGAGCGAAGGCTGGTCGGCGCGTTGCATATGCACGATCTCTTCCGGGCCAAAGTCGTATGACGCCAGCCGACCTCGACAGCCGGGCGCGCCGTGTGCGGCTTTTGTCCTGCGACGTCGATGGTGTGCTGACCGACGGCAAGATCTACTACGCAGCCGACGGCAGCCAGCTAAAGGCATTCTCGACGCTGGACGGCTTCGGCCTGAAGATGCTGCAGGAGTCGGGCGTGACCGTCGCCTGGATTTCCGGCAGCCGCGCGCCGGCGGTGACCCGGCGGGCCGAGGATCTTTCGGTCGCGCACGTCGTCCTCGGTGCCGATGACAAAGTCGCCGCCTGGGAACGGCTGCGCAGCCAGCTTGGCATCGACTCCCAGGACTGTGCGCACATCGGCGACGACATGCCGGATCTGCCGGTGATCATGCGCTGCGGACTGGGCGTCTCGGTGCCGCACGCCCCCGCGGCGGTGCGCGGCGCCGCGCACTATGTGACTCGCGCCGACGGCGGCGCGGGCGCCGTGCGCGAGCTATGCGAGCTCATTCTCGCCGCGAAAGGCGCGCTCGAGCCGTTACTGAAGGCGTTCGCGCAATGAAGGTCCGCCAGCCGCTGCTCGACCGCGTCGTCGCGTGGTCCCCGGCACTGCTGCTCGGCGCGCTGGTCGCGATGACCTACTGGCTCGACGCGCAGGTGCGCGCCCCGGCGCCCAAGTTCGACGGCTCGGGACGGCACGACCCCGACATAACCATCCAGAACTTCAAGGCGGCCAGCCTCGACGACAAAGGCCGCATCCATCAGGCGCTGATCGCTCGCGCGGCGCGGCATTTTCCGGACGATGACTCCACCGACCTCGAAGGACCCGAGATAACGTTCAACGATCCGGGCAAGCCGCGGCTGACGGTCACCGCCGACAAGGCGAGCGTCAGCGGCGATCGCGACCACGTGGCTTTCACCGGCCACGTCAAGGGCGTGCGCGACGCGTCGTCGGATACTGCACACGACGGGCCCACTACGATCACCAGCGAATACCTGCTGGTGATGCCGAAGGAAGACAAGATCGTTACCGACAAGGCGGTGACGATCGCCGACCCCCGTGGGATAATCAATGCGACAGGGATGGAATTCGACAACAAGACCAAGACGGTCAAGCTTAAGTCCCGCGTCAGCGGACAAATTGAGCCCCAGAAGAAATAGGCGATGATCGATAAGAGGATGCGCACGCTGCTGGCCCCGGGCTTCGCGCGCGTTTGCTGCGCCCTTGTCTGTCTCGGTGGCGTCGCGTCACCCGTGTGGGCGGAAAAGGCCGACCGCGACAAACCGATCAACTTCCAGGGCGACACCGGCGGCGGCAACGCCGAGACCAAGAACGGCCAGCTCAGCGGCAACGTCGTCGTCACTCAGGGCACGCTCTCGATTCACGCCGATCGGATCACATTCCACCAGAACCCGGACAACTCGCTGTCCGCGACCGCCTATGGCAATCCGGTGACATTCCGCGAAAAACGCGACGGTGTCGACGAGTATTACGAGGGATTCGCGCAACGCATCGTCTACGATGGACAGAAGCGGTTCGTCGAGCTGTTCGACAACGCGCTGCTCAAAAAAGGCAGCGACCAGATTCGCAGCAATTACATTTCCTACGACGCGGCGACCGAGTCGTTCAAGGCCGAGGGGCGCCCTGACAGCGGGACCGCCGCCTCCGGGGAAGCACCGCTAGGCGCGCGGGTTCGCGGCGTATTCCAGCCCGAATCGAAGGACGCCAAGGACGCCAAGGACAAGGACGGCAAGGGCGCGGCCGCCGCGTCCACTTCCAAACCCAACCCGCCGCTGCCGCTGAAGGCCGACGACAAGATCGGACCGCCCGCCGGCAAGTGAGCCGTCGGCGAATGCAATGAGCACGCTATCGGTCGCCGCGCTGAACAAGCGCTACAAATCGCGCATCGTCGTCCACGATGTCTCGCTGGCGGTCGGCAGCGGCGAGGTCGTCGGGTTGCTGGGTCCGAACGGCGCAGGCAAGACCACCTGCTTCTACATGATCGTCGGCCTGGTCGCCTCGGACGGCGGCGCGATCGAGCTCGACGGCGACGACCTCACGCGAATGCCGATTCATGCGCGCGCACGCCTGGGCCTGTCGTATCTGCCGCAGGAAGCGTCGATTTTCCGCAAGTTGTCAGTGGCCGACAATGTGCAGGCGATCCTCGAGCTGCAGGGAATCGACGCTGACGAAATCGCCAATCGTCTCGATGCCCTGCTCGAGGACCTGTCGATCTCGCATTTGCGCGACGCATCCGCCGTCAGCCTTTCCGGCGGCGAGCGCAGGCGCGTCGAGATCGCGCGGGCGCTGGCGACAAGACCGCGCTTCATTCTGCTCGACGAGCCGTTCGCCGGCATCGATCCGATCGCCGTGCTCGACATCCAGAAGATCATCGGCTTTCTGAAGGAGCGCGAAATCGGCGTGATGATCACCGATCACAACGTGCGCGAAACACTGGGCATCTGCGACCGCGCCTACATCATCAACGAGGGGCGGGTGCTGGCCTCGGGAACGCCAGACGAAATTGTTTATAATGAAAACGTCAGAAAGGTCTATCTGGGAGAGCATTTCCGGCTTTAGCCATGGCAATGATAATTCCGGGCAGGTGTGGGTCCCTGCCGGCCGCGCGGCCCTGCCGCACCGCCGGCCGCCGGGCCGCGCCCGTTTCCGCACTGCAACACCGGCTGTCGCCTGGCCGCGCCGGCGTGCAAGCGCGATGAAGCCGACGCTCCAGCTCAAGCTCAGTCAGCATCTGACGCTGACCCCGCAGCTGCAGCAGTCGATCCGCCTGCTGCAATTGTCGACGCTGGAACTCAATGCCGAGGTTGAGCGGCTGCTCCAGGAAAACCCGCTGCTCGAAAAAGCCGAGGACGACGAGCACGTCGCTCCTCCTCCGGAATTCGCACAGTCGGCGGCGACATCGGCGACCGTCGATGAACCGCTGGAGCGATCGGACGGCACGCTGCAGTCGGATTTCGACTCGATGACCAGCGCGGCGGGCGACGGCGACTGGGGCAGCTCGACCGGCGGGACCGACGACGACGACGAAAACTTCTCGCCGCAACAGGTCGCGACCAGCTCGCTGCGCGATCATCTCAATTCGCAACTTGCCGAGCTCAACCTTCCGCTGCGCGACCGGCAGATCGTATCGGCGCTGATCGACGCGCTGAATGACGACGGCTACCTGACGACGTCGCTGGAGGAGCTTCTCGAGTTCTTTCCCGAGGAGCTGGGCATCGACGCCGACGAGTTGCAGATCGCGCTCAGGCACCTGCAAAACTTCGAGCCCCCCGGCGTCGGCGCCCGCGATGCTTCCGAGTGCCTGGCGCTGCAGCTCAAGGTGATGCCCGAGAAGACTCCGTTCCTGTGCGAGGCGCTGAAGCTGGTCGAGCATCACTTGCCGCTTCTGGCCGCGCGCGACTTCGGCAAGCTGAAGCGGCTGCTGCACATCGACGACGCGGGCCTTCGCGGAGTGCGTACGCTGATCACCAGCCTGCATCCGCGTCCGGGCGGCGAATTTTCCAAGACCGAAGCGAACTATGTGATTCCGGACGTGGTCGTAAGAAAGGTAAGGGGTCGCTGGGTCGCGGCGCTCAACGAGGCCGCAATGCCCAAGCTGCGGCTGAATCGCATCTATGCCGACATCCTCACGCGCAACAGAGGCTCGTCGAACCAGCAGCTGGCGGCGCAGCTGCAGGAGGCGAAGTGGCTGATCCGCAACGTGCAGCAGCGGTTCGAGACGATCCTGCGCGTGTCGCAGGCCATCGTCGACCGGCAGCGGCATTTCTTCGATCACGGCGAAGTCGCGATGCGTCCGATGGTCCTGCGTGAGATCGCCGAGATCCTGAATCTGCACGAGTCGACGATCTCGCGCGTCACCGCGCAGAAGTACATGCTGACGATGCGCGGCACCTACGAGCTCAAGTACTTTTTCGGCAGCCATGTCGCCACGGACACCGGCGGCGCCGCATCGGCCACCGCCATCCGCGCGCTGATCAAGCAGTTGATCGGCGCCGAGGATCAGAATTCGCCGCTGACCGACAGCCGCATCGCCGACCTGCTCGGCGACCAGGGCATCGTCGTCGCCCGGCGCACGGTCGCCAAATATCGGGAAGCGCTGCAGATACCTCCGGTAAATCTGCGCAAGGCCATATAGGCCGCGCGCCACTGCGAAGGAGAGCTGGATGAACCTGAGCCTGAGCGGACATCATCTTCTGATCACGCCCGCGATCCGCGATTACGTGACGGCGAAGCTGGACCGGGTGACGCGCCATTTCGATCACGTCATCGACGTCAACGTTGTTTTGTCAGTCGACAAGCTCAGGCAGCAGGTGACCGCCAATCTGCACATCCGCGGCAAGGACATCCATGCCGAGTGCGTCGACCCGGACATGTACGCCGCGATCGACGCGCTGGCGGACAAGCTCGACCGCCAGGTGCTGCGGCACAAGGAAAAGAAAAACGGGCAGCGCCACGAACCCGCCGCGATCAAGCGCACCGCCAGCGCCCCGGTGCCAGGCAAGGCGCGCCCTCACTAGTCTGTTGCGCGGCGTATAATCCGTCCGGCCCCAGCGGCGCTCCCAAGCGGCCGCGCCGGATTCCGTCGACCACCGATCCCAGACGATGAACCAGATCGCGCAGCTTCTGCCGGAAGCGAACATCGCGCTCAACCTCGAAGCGACCAGCAAGAAGCGCCTGTTCGAGCAGATCGGAGCGCTTTTCGAATCGCATTCGCAGATCGCGCGCTCGGTCGTATTCGACAGCCTGTTCGCGCGCGAACGGCTGGGTTCGACCGGGCTCGGGCAAGGCATCGCCATTCCGCACGGCCGCATCAAAGGACTCAAGCAGGCGATGGGCGCATTCGTCCGGCCGCAGCAGCCTATTCCATTCGACGCGCCCGACGGCAAGCCGGTCGAGCAGGTGTTCGTGCTGCTCGTGCCCGAGCACGCCACCGAGGAGCACCTCGAGCTTTTGTCGGAGCTCGCGCAGATGTTCGGCGAGAGGTCGTTCCGGGAACAGGTCGCGATGGCGGCCGACGCCGCCGAAGTGCACCAGGTGTTTGCCGCCTGGCAGCCCGAGTCCCTATGAACCGGAGCAGCGCCGTGCGGCAGGTGAGCATCGAGCGCCTGATCGCCGACAACCAGGAGAGGCTCGGCATGAAGTGGCTCGCCGGCCGGCAGGGCGGCAACCGCGTGCTTACCGGCGAGGCCGCGCTGAAGCCGACGATAGGCCAGGTCGGGCACATGAACTTCATCCACCCGTTCCGCGTGCAGATGATCGGCGCCGCCGAGGCAAGCTACCTGCGCAGCCTGCCCGAGGACGCGCTGCAGCAGGCGATTTCGCGTCTGTTCACCACCGACCTGGCGGCGATCATTGTCGCCAACGGGGAAGAGATTCCCAAATACCTGCTCGATGCATGCAACCGGCATCACATGGCTCTGCTGACTTCGCCGCAGCCGTCGCCGCACGTCGTCGATGTGATCCGCCTCTATCTGTCGCGCATGCTCGCCGAATCGACATCGCTGCACGGCGTGTTTCTCGACGTGCTCGAAATGGGCGTGCTCATCACCGGCGCATCCGCGATCGGCAAGAGCGAGCTCGCGCTCGAGCTCATCTCGCGCGGCAACGGACTGGTCGCCGACGACATCGTCGAGCTGTACCGTATTTCGCCCGACACGCTCGAGGGACGTTGCCCGGTCGTGCTCAAGGACTTTCTTGAAGTGCGCGGCATCGGCGTGCTCAACATCCGCACGATTTTCGGCGAGACCGCCGTGCGCCCCCGCAAGCTCCTCAAGCTGATGGTCCACCTCGAGGATCACAGCAACGAGCAATTCTCCGAGCTCGACCGGCTGCAGGTCAGCGCGACCTATCAGGAGATCCTGGGCGTACCGATCCGCAAGGTGACGATTCCGGTGGCCGCCGGTCGCAATCTCGCGGTGCTGGTCGAGGCGGCGGTGCGCAACTTCGTTCTCAACCAGCGGGGCATCGACAGCACCAAGGAGTTCATCGAGCGCCAGCAGAAGCTGATGGAAGACGGCGGCTGAAACGCCACGATGGATCTGGTCCTGATCGGCGGCGTCTCGGGCTCGGGCAAGAGCGTCGCGCTTGCGGCACTGGAAGACAGCGGGTATTACGCGGTGTCGAATCTGCCGTCGACGCAGCTCGGCGGCCTGCTCGAGCATTTGAAGCGGGCGCAGCAGGAGCGCGTGGCGATCGCGCTCGACGTCAAGACCGATCCGGCCCTCGCCGCCTTGCAGGCTGCGATCGAAGCCGCGCGCGCCGACGGCTGGAGCGTGCGCTTCGTCTATCTGGACGCCAAGACCGAGACGCTGGTCAAGCGCTTTTCGGAAACCCGCCGCCGGCATCCGTTTTCCAGCGACGACCGCACGCTGCGCGAGGCGATCGAGTTCGAGCGCGCGCGTCTGGCCGACATCCGCTCGCTGGGCTACAGCTTCGACACCAGCGACCTGCCGGCGGCGGCGCTGCGCCGCTGGGTCAAGGACTTCATCAGCGTCGATCCATCGCGGATGACGCTGTTGTTCCAGTCGTTCGGATACAAGCATGGCGTGCCGCTCGACGCGGATCTGGTCTTCGACGTGCGCTGCCTGCCGAACCCGCACTACGAGCCTGCGCTGGCACCGCTCACCGGCAAGGACGCGGCCGTCATCGCCTACCTCGAGAGCCATCCCGAGGTCGAGCGCATGTACACCGATATCTACCATTTCGTCGCGAGCTGGCTGCCCGACTATGCGCGCGACAATCGAAACTACTTGACGGTGGGGATCGGGTGCACCGGCGGCCGGCATCGTTCGGTCTACCTGGCCGAGCGGCTAGCGCAGGCGTTCGGCGGCCGCTATCAGGTGCACACGCGGCACCGCGAGATCGGCTGAGCGTCCGGCGGGCGTCGAATGCGTTCCGCGCATCGGCCGCGTCGGGACGACCGGTTGCGCAATAAGCTAGAATCATCTGATGGCTACAGCGAAGACCGTCACCGTCGCATTCACCGGCGCGTCGGGATTGCCGTACGGGTTGCGCCTGCTCGAATGCCTGATCGCCGCGCGGGCACGCGTCTACCTGCTGTACTCTCCGGCGGCGCAGGTCGTGGCCAGACAGGAGCTCGAGCTCACGCTGCCCACACAGCCCGCCGCCGCGGCGGCCCACTTCGCCGAGCGCTATCGCGCAGAGCCAGGTCAGCTGACGGTGTTCGGCCGCGAGGACTGGATGAGTCCGGTGGCGTCGGGATCGAACCCGGCCGATGCGATGGCGGTCTGCCCGTGCAGCATGGGAACGCTGGGCGCGCTCGCGGCGGGAATGGCCGACAATCTGATCGAGCGCGCCGCCGACGTGATGCTCAAGGAGCGGCGGACCCTGGTGCTCGTGCCCCGCGAGACGCCGCTTTCGGCGATACATCTGGAGAATATGCTCAAGCTCTCGCGGGCCGGCGCGGTGATCCTGCCTCCATCGCCTGGCTTCTACGGCCATCCGCGCACCATCGAGGATCTCGTCGACTTCGTCGTCGCACGTGTGCTCGACCAGCTGGGCGTCGAGCATTCGCTCGGCCCTCGCTGGGGCGCAGCGCGCGGCGGAACGCCCCGCTTCGAGCGCGCTTAAGGCCCGCGATGATGCCCTTCCGGCGCGGCGCGCCATCGCGCGAGCCGCTGACGCTGCCGCTGTTTCCGCTGAAGGCGGTACTGTATCCCGGCGGCCTGCTGCCCCTGAAGGTCTTCGAGCAGCGCTACATCGACATGACCAAGCGCTGCATCCAGGACGACAAGCCTTTCGGCGTGTGCCTGTTGACGCGCGGCGAGGAAGTCGCGCGTCGCGGCGCCCCGGAGACGTCCGAGTTCGCGCTGATCGGCACGCTGGCCAGAATCACGTCGTGGGACATGCCTCAGCTCGGCATCCTGCAGCTGAAAACCGAGGGCGGCAGCAGATTCCAGGTGCACTCGCGTCGCACCGCCGACGACGGACTCGTGCTGGCGGAGGCAACCTCGATCCCGCCGGAGCCGAGAGTCCCGCTGTCGGAAATCCATCAACCGCTCGCGGGGTTGCTCGAGCTGATGATCAATCGCGTCGGGCGCGAGCATTTCGTGGGCGAGCCGGCACTGGACGACGCCTCCTGGGTCGGCTACCGGCTCGCCGAGCTCCTGCCGTTGCCGGCCAACATCAAGCAGAGCATGCTCGAGATCAACGACAGCGAAGTGCGGCTCAAGGCGATCGCGCAATTTCTCAAGCAGCAGGATCTGCTGTAGGCGTTGCCTGCGTCGTGCGCCGGTCGTTCGCAGCATGCCCGCTGCTATACTTTGCGCTCTGGCAGCATCGCGGGAACGCATCATGGCAGGCCACAGCAAGTGGGCGAACATAAAGCACAAGAAGGCTGCCACCGATGCCAAGCGCGGCAAGATCTTCACGCGGCTGATCCGCGAAATCACCGTCTCTTCTAAGCTCGGCGGCGTCGATGCCTCGACCAATCCGCGGCTGCGGCTCGCGGTCGACAAGGCGATGGACAACAACATGCCGAAGGACACGATCGAGCGCGCGATCAAGCGCGGCTCGGGCGGCGCCGACGACGCGAGCTACGAGGAGATCCGTTACGAAGGCTACGGCATCAACGGTGCGGCAGTGATCGTCGACTGCCTGACCGACAACCGCACGCGCACCGTCGCCGACGTGCGCCATGCGTTTTCCAAGAACGGCGGCAATCTCGGCACCGACGGCTCGGTGGCGTTCCTGTTCAGGCACTGCGGCCAGATCGTGTTCGCGCCGGGCACCGACGAAAACAGGCTGATCGAGCTCGCGCTGGACGCAGGCGCCGAGGATGTGGTCAGCCATGACGATGGCTCGTCAGAAGTGATCACCGCGCCGCACGACCTGGTAAGGGTCCGGCATCTGCTGGCCGACGCCGGCCTCAAATCCGATTTCGCCGAAGTCACGATGAAGCCCACGGTGGAAGTCGAATGCAGGGGCGAGGATGCCGTGCGGATGCAGAAGCTGCTCGACGCCCTGGAAGCGCTCGACGACGTGCAGGACATCTACACGACGGCAGTCATCGTCGAATGAACCAGATCCCATTGGCGCGACGGATACTGGGTATCGATCCCGGTCTCCGCGTGACGGGGTTTGGAATAATCATCTGCACCGGCAACCGCCTGCAGTACGTCGCCAGCGGCTGCATACGCAACACCTCCGGGGAGCTGCCCGATCGGCTCAAGCTGATCGTGCGCGATCTCGCCACCGTCATCGGCGCGCACCTTCCGACCGAGGTCGCGGTCGAAAAAGTCTTTGTCAACGTCAATCCGCAGTCGACCCTGCTGCTCGGCCAGGCGCGCGGCGCGGCGATCTCTGCGGCGGTGCTTGCCGAGCTACCGGTCAGCGAATACACGGCGCTGCAGATCAAGCAGGCGGTCGTCGGTCACGGCAAGGCCGCGAAGGAGCAGGTACAGGAGATGGTCAGGCGCCTGCTCGCGCTGCCGTCGGTGCCTTCCGCCGATGCGGCCGACGCGCTCGCCTGTGCCATCTGTCACGCTCATGGCGGCGCCGGCATCGGCGGCATGCGCCGCGGCGGCTACCGCGTGCGCAGAGGCCGCATCCTTTGATCGAGCGCTGGCCGGAAGCCGTCATCTTCGACATGGACGGCCTGATGCTCGACACCGAGGGCCCGGCGCTCCGCGCCTGGGAGAGTGCCGCGCGCGCCTTCGGTCGCGAGTTCGACCTCGAGCTCTGCCGGCAGATGATCGGACGAAACTTCGGCGATTGCGTCGCGCTGATCCGCGCCCGGCACGGGTCCGATTATCCGGTCGACCAATTGACGAGCGCGTGGGTGGCGGACTACGACGCGATCGTCGCCGCCGAAGGCATCTCGCTCAAGCCCGGCCTTGACGACATCCTGGATCTGCTCGACGAGCGCGGAATCGCCACCGCGGTCGCGACCTCGACGCGGCGTGAACGGGCGCGCGTCAAGCTCGATCGGGTCGGACTGCTGCATCGCTTCGCTGCGCTGGTGGGCGGCGACGAAGTCGCGCGAGGAAAGCCCGCGCCCGACATTTTCATTGCTGCCGCCGAGCGGCTTGGCGTCGCAGCCCGCGACTGCATCGTGCTGGAAGATTCGGAGCCCGGCATCATCGCCGCGGCGGCCGCGGGCATGACGCCGGTGATGGTGCCCGATCTGCATCCGCCCAGCGCCGAGCTGCTTCTCCTTGCGCCGCTGGTGCTGCCCTCCCTTTCCGCCGTCGCCGCGCATCTGCGCGCGATCCGGCGATGAGTCGCGGCCACCGGCGCAGGCCTCGGTGCGTGCGATAATTCGCGTCATGCGCGGCATTCACCTGCCCGATTTTCCCGACACCCCACGCCGGTCGCGCCGGAGCGCGCGCATCGCGGCGGCGACGACGCGATGATCGGCCGCCTGGCCGGGACGCTGCTGGAGAAGAACCCGCCGCAGATTCTGCTCGACGTCCAGGGGGTCGCCTACGAGGTCGACGTACCGATGAGCACGTTCTACAACCTGCCCAACATCGGCGACAGGCTTACGCTGTTCACGCACCTGGTCGTGCGCGAGGACGCGCATCTGCTGTTCGGTTTCGGTTCGGAGAACGAGCGCCGCGCGTTCCGCCAGTTGATCCGGATCAGCGGCGTCGGCGCGCGCATCGCCCTTGCCGTGCTGTCCGGTTTGTCGGTCGCCGAGCTCGCGCAGGCGGTCAGCATGCAGGACAGCGGCCGGCTGACCAAGATCCCCGGCATAGGCAAGAAGACGGCCGAGCGGCTGCTCCTCGAGCTCAAGGACAAGCTGGGCGCCGATCTGACGACCGCGGTTGGCGTGTATCGGCCGGCTCCCGTGGCTTCCGACGTGCTGAACGCGCTTCTGTCGCTGGGCTACAGCGACAAGGAGGCCTCACGTGCCGTGAGGGAACTGCCCGAAGGCATTGCCGTCGGCGACGGCATCAGGCAGGCCCTGAAGCTGCTGGCGAAGTCATGACGATGCGCTCGCCGATGCGCGCGAAGAGCCCCGACGCTGCAGGCATAATAGCCGCATGATCGAAACCGATCGCCTGATCGCCGCGGCGCCGGTGAGCCCGCACGAAGAAGTGCTGGAGCGCACGCTGCGGCCGCGGGCGCTCGAAGAATACATAGGCCAGGAAAAGATCCGGGGACAGCTTTCGATCTTCATCGAGGCCGCGAAAAAGCGCAAGGAAGCGCTCGATCACGTGCTGCTGTTCGGCCCGCCGGGCCTAGGCAAGACGACCCTGTCGCACATCATCGCGCACGAGCTCGGCGTCAATCTGCGACAGACCTCGGGGCCGGTGCTCGAGCGCGCCGGCGACTTGGCGGCGCTGCTGACCAACCTCGAGCCGCACGACGTGCTGTTCATCGACGAGATTCACCGGCTGTCGCCGGTCGTCGAGGAAATCCTGTATCCGGCGCTCGAGGACTTCAAGATCGACATCATGATCGGCGAAGGTCCGGCGGCGCGCTCGGTCAAGCTGGACCTGCAGCCGTTCACGCTGGTCGGCGCGACCACGCGCGCCGGCATGCTGACCAACCCCCTTCGCGATCGCTTCGGCATCGTCGCGCGGCTCGAGTTCTACACACCGGAGGAGCTGACCCGCATCGTCACCCGGTCGGCACGGCTGCTCGATATTCCGATCGAAGCCGACGGCGCGCTCGAGATCGCGCGGCGGTCTCGCGGCACGCCGCGCATCGCCAATCGCCTGCTCCGCCGTGTCCGCGATTTCGCCGAGGTGCGCGCGGCGGGCAACATCAGCTGCGAAGTCGCCGATCTGGCGCTGCAGATGCTCGACGTCGACGCGATGGGACTCGACGTAATGGACCGTAAGCTGTTGCATTGCGTGCTCGACAAGTTCGGCGGCGGCCCGGTCGGCGTCGACAACCTCGCGGCAGCGATCGGCGAGGAGCGCGACACGATCGAGGACGTGCTCGAGCCGTTCCTGATCCAGCAGGGTTTCCTGCAGCGGACCAATCGCGGCCGGATCGCCACCGCTTTGTCGTATCGCCATTTCGGGCTCGCGCCGCCCGCGGCGGCCGGCGAGCTTTTCAGCGAATGAGCCGGGCGCGCTCGACCCCGCCCGACGAGGTCGGCGCTTAACGTGAGGATACCCAACGCTTGAACGTTCATCCGGATCTATCGTTCGTCGCGATGGTCGCGCACGCCAGCATCGTCGTGCAGGCGGTGATGGTGTTGCTGCTGATTCTTTCGCTGTGGTCGTGGTGGCAAATCTTCCTGAAGATGTTCGCGCTGCGGCGCGCCGAGTCGAGCACGGACGCTTTCGAGGACGAGTTCTGGAAAGGCGGCGACTTGAATGCGCTGTATCAACGCGCGGGCCAGGCGCGCGACGGTGGCGCCCTGGAGCGGGTTTTCTCGGCAGGATTCCGCGAATTCTCCAAACACCGCAAGCAGGGCTCGTCGTCGGCCGCGACAATGGACAGCGCGCGGCGCGCGATGCGAGCATCGTATCAGCGCGAAATCGACGCGCTGGAAGCGAATCTCGCGGGCCTAGCGACCATTGGCTCGGTCAGCCCCTACATCGGGTTGTTCGGCACCGTGTGGGGAATCATGAACGCCTTTCGCGGCTTGCAGAGCGTCGTCCAGGCGACGCTGGCGCAGGTCGCGCCGGGCATCGCCGAAGCGCTGATCGCCACCGCATTGGGGCTTTTCGCGGCGATTCCCGCGGTCGTCGCGTACAACCGGTATACGCACGACGTCGACCGGCTGGCGACGCGCTTCGAGACGTTCATCGAGGAATTCTCCAACATCCTGCAGCGGCAGGGCTGATCCTATGCGCCGCCCGCGCAAATCGATCAACCAGATCAACGTCGTTCCGTATATCGACGTGATGCTGGTGCTGCTGGTGATCTTCATGATCACCGCGCCGCTGATCACGCCCGGCGAGATCACCTTGCCCAGCGTCGGAAGCGTGCTGACGACGCCGGTCGCGCCTATGCAGATACAGATCAAGCGCGACGCGACGCTGATGCTCAAGGAAGGAACCGCGTCACCTGTGCGTGTCTCCCGCGACGAGCTGATCGCACGCATCCAGGCGCGCCAGAAGCAGTCGCCCGAACAGGCGGTGGTGATCGCCGCCGATTCCGATGTTCGTTACGAAGCCGTCGTTGCCGTGCTTGACATGCTGCAGCGGAACAAAGTGAGCAAAGTGGGCTTGCTCGCGCGCCGCCAGCCGGGCTGATCGAGTGCCTCCATCGCGTCCGGTGCCCGGCTGGTCGGTCGGCAAGTGGATTGCCGCGATCCTCGCTGTCGGTGTTCATCTCGCGTTCATCGTCTTCCTGATCGTCAGCGTCAACTGGCAGAATAAGGAGCCCGAGCCGGTCAGCGTCGAGCTCTATGCTCCGCCGCGCGAAGCGGCGCCGGCGCCGCAACCGCCAAAGCCCGAGCCCGAGCCGCCGAAACCCGCCCCGGAGCCGCCGAAGCCGCCACCCGAGCCGCCGAAGCCGCCACCCGAGCCGCCGAAGCCACCGCCCGAGCCGCCGAAGCCCGCCCCGAAAGCCGAGCCTCCGCCTCCGACCCGGGCGGAGATTGCGCTGAAGGAAAAGCAGGAGCGAGAGCGCAAGAAAGAGCAGGCCGATCGAGAGCGCAAGGAAAAGGAGCGTATCGACGCCGAAAAGAAGAAGATCGAGGAAAAGCGGCTGGCCGAAGTGCGCGAGCGCCAGGCGCGCGAGGCCGATGCGCTGAAGGCACAGGCCCAACGTGAGCAGGCGACCGTCGCCGACGCGGCGAGAGCCCGCGCGAACGCCGACTACATCCGCCGGATCCAGGCCAAGGTCAAGGGAAACGTGGTGGTGCCGCCCGAGATTGCCGGCAATCCGGAAGCGATCTTCGATGTCGTGCAGTTGCCGACCGGAGAGATCATCGACGCGCAGCTCAGGAAGTCCAGCGGCAATCGCGCCTACGACGAGGCCGTGCAGCGGGCGATCATCAAGGCGTCACCGCTGCCGCGTCCCGATTCACCCGATTTGTTCCAGCGCAACCTGACACTCAAGTTCCGGCCGCTGGATTAGCGGCGCGGCGCAGGCCTCAGCGCCGCCTACGCCGCTTCCTCGCGCACCTTCTTGTCGACGAGCTGGATCGTCGCCCAGCTCCAGTCCGGACGCTGCTCGACCAGGTGGCGCATCGACACCGTGTACACGGACCGCGCCGTGGTCAGCAGCACGTTGCGTCCTTCCGCATATTCGGAGGTCGGCACGATTATCGTCTTCATCGCCAGCGGCTTGTCGGGACGCGAAGGCGGCGGCAGGTACAGGCCCTCGAAGCGCTCGCCCATCGTCGACATGTCGAGTCCGTTGATGACGTAGCCCATGTCCTCGTGCGCGCGCCGTTTCGCCGCCAGGGTCACGGCGACGACGCGCTCGGCGATGATATTGACGCCCGCTTCGACTTCCTCGTTGGAAACCTTGTTCAGACGCCGGACTACGCCGAGCAACCATCCGCCGGCGTCGGATTGGCGCACCGCGACCAAGGTCCCCAGCGTCAGGCTCTGGCCGATGCCGCCGGTCGCGGCGATGCGCAGTCCGGCAACGCTGCGGTCCTTGATTTCCCACGTCGGGTCGGTCCACGATGAAAGACTCACTGCCAGCGAATCGTCCTCGGAGGCCTTGCGCCTGATGCGCGGCGCGCCCGCGACGGCAAAGACTTCGATCTGCTCGGTTCCCGTGCCGACTTCACCGCCGTTCTCGCCCGCAGCCTGCGCGCCCAGGTCCTGGCAGATCCGCGACAGACCGATGCGCACGCGCGCCGACACGGCGACTGCGACACGCGGGTCGCGTCGCAATTCGGTCTCCGACGTCGGCGAGACGGCGGGCTGGATCTTGCGCAGCACCGACAGGCGTTGCTGATTGATCGCGGCGACCGGACCCTGATCGGTGAGCTCGGCGTCGCGCAGCGCGGTGATCGCGCGCTCGAGACCGTCGGCCAGCGGTGTCGTGTCGAGGTAGCGAAGCACCGAGCCGCGATCGTTGCCGGTTCGCCGGATCAGGCCTTCGCGTCCTGCCAGATCGACGAAAAATCCTTCCAGCGATCGGGGAATTTGCTCGAGTTCGAGGCGCCGGGTCCATGCTCGCAGCTGCGAGCTTGCCCAATCGATTTCGGTCGGGTTGAGGTTGCCGGTGTTGAGCTGATGCACGAGAAGCACGTACAGGTATTCCTGCTCGACCGACCACTGCTGCGCGCCCTGGCCCGCGGCCGGCAGCACCACCGCCTGCCGATCGCATTGCATCTCGCACGCGCGTAGATAGGCCTGATGCAGCTCGATCCATTTGGCCGGAATCCAGCGCTCGTACTTGAATACGCGAAGCTTGGCATCGGTGCCGTGAAAGTGAACGAAGCGTACGAACAATAGCGGCAGCGCCGCGCGCCAGCGCGCGTTGCCCGCCTGCGGCAGCGCGCTTTCGAGCGCCTGCTGATAGGCCAGGGTGAACGCCTGAGTCATTTCCCAGAGCGCCTGCCAGATGCGCTCGGCCAGCTTCGGCGAGGTCTCGATGTTCTCGATGTACTGCTTGATCAGCTGACGACGATCGGCTCCGAGCGCAGCGTCGACGAATTCGATGGCGGTAATGCGGTTCAAGTCGATCGGCCGCTGGGTTCCGCGCACCGCGTCGAGAGCCTGAATCACGTGCTGCTGCCGCCCGATGACATCGAGCGCCGGCAGCTGCCGGAGCCATGCGGCCGCGGTTTTCGCGCTTTGCAGCGGATCGCCGGAATCCTTTCCGTGCGGAGTCAAAAATCCAAACATCGCTTTCATTGAGCCCGTTTGGCGACGATGGCTCTGCTCTGAGTTCTGCCCTCTGCCCGTGCCGGACATCGCGCTCATTGCGGCCTCGTCGACATGATTGCCGAGTTGCGGAGTAGCCCTGATTTATAGCCGAAATCGGTCGGTCGCGCAAAAAACAGCATCGAATTGGAGTAAAATTTACGCCTCGTCGAAATCGTAGCGCGCATTTTGTCCGTCGCGCTCATCCCGGAGGTCTACGTGCCTGGTGTTACATTTCGCGCCGCGTTTTCCGCGTTTTACATTAAGCAGATGCGGCTTTTGCTTATGGCAGCCGCGCTGCTGCTCACAACCTGCCTCGCGCTCGCGCAGACGGGCACGACAGACTCCTCAACCATATCTAGCAAGATGGATGCCAAATTGAACGAATTGCAAAAGATCGACAACAAGGTTGGCAGCGGCGCAGAAGCAATCAAGGGTGCGTCGGTAGTTGTTCACTACACTGGCTGGCTGTACGCGCCTGCTGCACCCGACCACAAGGGGACCAAGTTCGACTCGTCGCGCGATCGCAATGAGCCCTTCGTTTTCCCGCTCGGCGGAGGGCGAGTGATTCGCGGTTGGGATGAAGGTGTGGCCGGCATGAAAGTCGGCGGGCAGCGCACGCTGATCATCCCCCCGGACATGGGATACGGCAGCCGCGGCGCCGGCGGCGTCATTCCTCCTGGGGCGACGCTGGTCTTCGACGTCGAGCTGCTGGACGTCAAGCGCTGATGCTGCCTCGCGACGCGGTGCCGCCGGTCGTACAACGGCTCGCCTATCGCCCGCCTTCGCACCTCGTCGACGACATCGAGCTCCGCTTCGAGCTCGATCCTGCCGCTACGCGGGTATCGGCGCGATTCGCCTACCGTAGAAATCCGGCGACCGAGCCTGGCGCGACGCTGGTACTGGACGGCGAGCAGCTGAAGCTGATCGAGGTGAGCCTCGACGGGCGGCCGCTCTCGCAGGGCGAATACGCACTTTCGCCTGCCGGCATCACTTTTCGGACACTTCCCGACTCCGGTGTACTGCACATCGTCTCCGAATGCGACCCGGCCGCCAATCGCGCGCTCGAAGGCTTATACCTGTCATCGGGCGTGTTTTGCACACAGTGCGAGCCGGAAGGGTTTCGCCGCCTTGCTTTTTTCCAAGACCGGCCGGACGTGCTGGCGCGGTACACGGTGACGATCGTCGCCGACAGCCAACGCTACCCGGTGCTGCTCTCCAACGGCAACCTGATCGAGCGGGGCGCCGTCCCGGGTGACGCGGGCAGGCACTATGCGATCTGGCACGACCCGTATCCGAAGCCCTCGTACCTTTTCGCGCTGGTCGCCGGCGACCTGGCGTCCCTCGACGACGAGTTCATCACCGCGTCGGGACGCAAAGTCGCACTGCGTATTTTCTCGACGCCGCCCAATCTCGCCAAATGCCATCACGCGATGGCGGCGCTGCAGCGCGCGATGCGCTGGGACGAGGAACGCTACGGACGCGAATACGACCTCGACACCTTCATGATCTTCTGCGCCGATGACTTCAACATGGGCGCGATGGAGAACAAGGGCCTCAACATCTTCAACAGCAAGCTGCTGCTGGCCCATCCGGAAACCGCGACCGATGCCGATTATTCGAACATCGAGGGAGTCATCGCACACGAATACTTTCACAACTGGACCGGCAACCGCGTCACCTGCCGGGACTGGTTCCAGCTGTCGCTGAAGGAAGGTCTGACCGTGTTCCGCGACCAGGAATATTCGAGCGACGTCGGCTCGCGCGCGGTCGAGCGCATTGAAGCGGTCGACTTTCTGCGCGCCCAGCAATTCGCCGAGGATGCCGGTCCCACCGCTCATCCGGTGCGCCCTGACAGCTATGCCGAGATCAACAATTTCTACACGGCGACCGTCTACGAAAAGGGTGCCGAAGTGATCCGGATGCAGCGTGCGCTGCTGGGAGAGCAAGGCTTCCGCCGTGGCATGGACCTATACTTCGAACGACACGATGGCCAGGCGGTCACCTGCGACGATTTCGTGCAGGCGATGCAGGACGCGTCGGGCATCGATCTCGCCCAGTTCCGCCTCTGGTACAGCCAGGCGGGCACGCCGACGCTCGCGGTCAAGGGCGACTACGACGCTGCGGCGCAGACTTTCGTGCTCGAGGTCGCGCAATCGTGTCCGCCGACGCCCGGCCAGCCAGGCAAGCGTGCGTTACATATTCCGCTGGCGGTAGGGCTTGTCGGCCGCGACGGAAAGGATTTGCCGCTGCATCTGGACGGCGACGGCAAGGCGCGCGCGAGCTCGGCCACCACGACGGTGTTGCACGTGCGGCAGCCGCGCGAATCGTTTCGCTTTGTCGACGTCCGCGAGCCTCCTGCGCCTTCGCTGCTGCGCGGATTCTCGGCGCCGGTCAAGGTCGACTACGACTACAGCGAGGCCGAACTGGTCCTGCTCGCCGCGCACGATTCGGACCCGGTGTGCCGCTGGGACGCTGCACAGCGGATATTTTCGCAGGCGATCCTTGGCGCTGCCGGCCGCGGGGTGCAACGTGCGGCCTTCGCCGCGCCCCCGGCCCTGGTCGAGGTGGTCAGGGCGCTGCTCGCCGACCGAACCAGCGATCCGGCGCTGCTCGCGCTCGCTCTCAGGCCGCCGCGCCTCAGCATCCTCGCCGATCGGCAGACACCGATCGATATCGACGCTTTGCACCGCGTGCGGACTCAGACAATGGCAGCCCTGGCGCGAGAGCTCGGCGCCGCCTTCGAGGATGCCTTCGCTGCACACCGCACCGCCGGCGCGTATTCGGCGGATCCCGCGCAGGTCGCGCAACGCTCGCTGAAGAACGTCTGCCTCGCGTACCTGACCACGCGCGACGATGCTGCCTCTGACGCCCTCGCGCTGGCGCAGTTCGA